>JAEEGL015340379.1_pt1 | contig 27167 bp, 23 predicted proteins | sample 9134231 | NCBI WGS metagenome assembly JAEEGL01 (sample SAMN16246548, study PRJNA631951) | gut metagenome | biome: gut microbiome; feature: rumen; material: fiber-attached | host: Bos | place: Iran: Karaj | collected 2018-10 | reverse complement strand
TGAAGACGAAGAAGGCTTGACGAATATCAATGCAGATGGATCTGGCGTTAATGGTCTATCTAGTGGCATGGATAATCTTGCAAAGCTGTATGCGGAAGCACGTGTCGAAGATATGAACAATAACAGCTCGCCTGGTGTTAAGCTCAGTAAGGAAGAAATTCTTCATGGTACTGCACCAGCCGAAAACCAGAATGCCGCTAGTTTGATTAACGGATTGTGCTCACTGTCTCCGTATATCTCCTTGGCTGGTTCTCAGGTACCGAAGAATAAGATCTCTGAACTGATTTCCTACTTGAACAATCCGGGTACGGATGACCTTACCCTGACCGCCTTCAACGAGAAGCTGGCCGAGCTGTTCCCCAATGACTTCGAGGGTACCAAGACCGGCGAAGGTAATCTGAGCACATCCGGCGTTGACCTTGATGGCGAAAGCCAGTTTGGCGGCGGCGATGACGGCATGGGCGGCACTGGCGGCATGGGTGATTTCGGTGATGGTGTCGATATGAATGACAGTGCTGACCTGACTGGAGTTCTTGGCGGTGACGAAGGGGCGTCATTTGACAATGATGGCTCTACTGAAGCCATGATGGATCAGGTCGGTAGCAATATCGATGTGCCGAGCGATGAAGGGGAAGAAGACGGCATTGGCGATAAGGAATTCGGTGCCGACAACGGCCCGTCCCAGCAAGCCGTCGACAAGCAAGACGAAGTGATCGGTGCAATGACCAACCTCTAGTCGGGCTGAATAACAATTAAAAGAAGGCCGTCACGAACGGCCTTTTTTTAATGTAATTTGAAAACAAAAAGGAATGACTATGAACAATACTACAATTACTGAGGATCAGAAAATCCGAGCACATTCTCTTCATGCTCTGCTTGACGAGTACAAGGATGTCCAGCCGGACGAAACAGCCGAAGAAGCTGCTTCCGATATGCCGGTGACCATGTTCGTGTTGCAGGGCCGTTTCGGTCAAGCGTTGTCCCTTGTGGAACAAGCTTTGCTTGACGCAAACACCGTTGCCAGACTACGTACCAAGGTCGATCAGAAGGACAACAAGCTGTGGCTTTATATTGACACCGATAGCGGTATCAGCGTCAAGGTTGATGCTCTTCCGTTGTCAGTCGAATTCGAAAAGCCGGTCTACGTCAACATCTATGACTTGTGCAACGCCGTGCATAAGTTGATGGGCACACGTGAAACCAGTGTGGCTCTGTGGGTAAGCGAAGGACAGCTCTACATGGGTGCGTTCTTCAATGACCAGATTGGTGGCTTTGAACTTGAAATCGGTTTCGAGCCGAAGGAACCGTTCGAAGTTGCTACTGTAGATGACAACAACTTCAATATCCGTATTGCCATGGATCAGATCTCGTTCAACACTGTTCTTGACAGCGTGTACAATTTCGACACTGTCGAAATCCACCGTAAGAATGGCCGTGTGTCATACCGTACCGGTAATGAGCATTGCACGATTGCTACTGCCATGCAGAATACGGTCATGGTTAACGATCCGTCGGATGCCGATCGATTTGATAACACGTCCGACTTCAGCGTGAGCGTTCCGTCGAAGATCTTCAAGGTCATTCCTCTTGTGAATGCGCTTGATATGGACCTGTCGCTCAACGTGATCATCGATATCGATACGACCAACAAGAAGATTCGTATTTCCGGTATGTACGCTACACTGGTTGCCGACTATGGTGACTCGACTCTGCAGACGTACAATAACGAAGGTATGGAACGAGTGTTCCACATCAAGGCTGAATCGATCGCAGCTGCCATCGGTATGTACTTTGACATGAACTACATCAATCCTACTGGGAAGGTGCGTATTTATGGTATCGAGAACGGTCTTATCGGCATCGAGGGACTTGACGACGAACGAATCCATGTCAACTTGACTGTAGGTGACTGCCAGGTCGAACATCCGGGCTTCGAGATCGAGATTCCGCTTGACGTTCTTACGATGATGATTCGTAACTCGGCTTGCCCAGACCTCGTTCTTCAGCATGGCTTCGAGAATGGCCGTACCATGATGACTTACGGTAACGGTATGTTCTTGAGGAAATGTACCTACATCGCTTAGGTCTGATTACGATATAAAAAGGGCGGTCAGTTGACCGCCTTTTTTATTTTTACTTGTCTTCGGTTATCGGCGGTTCTGGTATTGTACTGTCGTCGTTAGGCATTTCGATGTCTCCGTCCGATTCAGTTGAACCTTCATCCGGTTCTGCGATTTCGGCAAGGTCGTCCATAGTGAACGGATCGGTATCTGGTTCCTCTTCGTAGGGATTTTCGGCATTGATATTGTCTATATCGCTAAACATCTGGTCGGCCATGCCTTGTTCGGACGGTGCGAACATGCTGAATTCGTCTGCAGCTGGGTCTTGGCCGATATCGTTTGTGATGTCGCCTACAAGTTCGTCGTAAGTGACCTCGTCGGATTCGTCAGACTCGTTCGGATTGTTTCCGGTCTCGTAGTCATGTTGCAGTTCACGGAAAGCTTGTATGTTGGCTTGGCTTTGCAAGGATTGGTCTGCATTATCCATGTTTGGCGGATTCTTGAGCTGATCCATGTGGGCGTCACGAAGCTTCTGGTCGAGTTCCACCTTGACGGCGTTCGGTGACTTGCCGGAAATTGCTACCAGTCGCTGGATGTTAGGCGGCTGTCTGCTCGGTGCTATATTTGGCTTGCTCGATGTGAGCATGTTGTCGAATTGTCCGTCGTGGTGTGCCATTTTGATATCCTATCTAAGTATATGCAGTTTATCGGAAAACTTTTTTTGGACATGCTATAAACTATTGGACAAAAACACGACTCATGAGGTGTTTCTATGTCATTTAATGTATTCGAAGATGATGCTATTATGGCCGAATTCGATAGGATTTCTGCAGAACCTATCGACAATGAACCGTATAGCCTCGTTAAAAACCCGGTTCCCGTTGTAGAATCCATCCTGGACTTCAACGGTCACAAGATCGACACTGGTAGCTGGTGCACTGGCGACGGCGTCGATGAAAACAAGAAGAAGGTCGGCAAGGCTAAGACTGCTTCCGATCCTAAGCTCGCTAAGGCTGCTCCGGCAAAGACTGGCGAGAAGAAGGACGACGGCAAGCTGGTCGAGAATGTCGATGCCAAGGAGAAGAAGGAAAAGGGTCAGACTACCGAAGTCAAGACCAATACCGAAGTCAAGACCGAGAAGGCTCCTGAAGCCGGTAAGGGTGGAAAGTTCGACTCTGCCGCCAAGTCTGCAGCTTCCAGCAACCAGAGCGGTGCCCAGAAGAACAAGAAGTTCGAGGAAAATGCCAAGCTCCAGAAGCATATCGACCTTTTTAAGAAAGGCGTCAGAGCTCTAGCTACGGACTCGAAGTCTGCTGCTGACGCCGAGAAGGTACTGAAGAAGTTCGACAAGATTTCTTCGTATCTGAAACCGAGGACTGAATCTGTCGACAAGACGTCAAAACAAAAATTAACTGAGTCGACTGAAGAAATTACAGTGAGTGTTCCCAAATTGAATGCTGCTGCTAAGTCGTTCGGTGTAACCGATGCAGAAATTGCTGCTCACTATGATGACGCGTCGGCTAGCTATGTAGATGCATCCGGTAAGCCGTTTGTCGGCCCAGTTGATGGATTCTTTAGTTTTATTGATCCGGACGGAAGTAGTCGAGTTATACCACATACTGAAGATGGTATCAAGAAGGCTGGCCAGTACATTGCGTACAGAATCAAGAACTAATGAACATGTAAAAAGAATATTAGCAAAACCGCCAGAAATGGCGGTTTTTCTTGTATTTGCAATTCAAATTGTTTATTTCTACATATTGGGTGCTAAACTGAATTCGCTATGGCTCAGATAACACCAGAAAAAGACAAACCCAAACGCCCTATGTGGCGGTCGATCTTCCACGACACGGAAAACGACCGCATGTACGTTTGGTATACGGACGGTACTATGGATGCCGTCCCTTCGGTGCATGAGTTCTATACCGACAAGCAAGGCGAATACGGTGCGAAGCCGTGTGGCATGAGGGACATTTGGGATCGTGAAGTATTCAAGGTGGAAGTTCCTCCAGCTAACGGTGTATCGGCGTATGAAGTAGAAAAGGTCATCAAGCAGAACCATGCTGGCCCGACCAACCACCTTGCCGAAATCGATATTGACCCTCGTGGCCGATTCCTACAGAAACATTATGCTGATACGGGTGTCATCCACCCGGACATGAAGGATATCAACCTCGGCTTCCTTGATATTGAAAACGCCACTACTGGACGTTTCTCGCTGCCGACCGAAGCAAAGTATCCTATCAATGTTGTTACATTCTACGTCTCCAAACAAGACAAGTATTACGTATACGGCGTCGCCAAGGACATTTCCGAGAAGGGCAAACAGTTCCTCAAGGACAACAAGGGCGAATATATCCTTTGTAAGGACGAAGCCGACCTACTTACTCAATTACTATACTGCATTGGTTCCAGCGACATTGATATCTTGTCTGGTTGGAACTTCGGATTCGATACTGTTTACATCTGCAATCGACTGAAGCAAGTCAACGAAAAGCTTCCGCCGAAAGACCGTATTTCTCTCGACTTACTATCAAGGATGCGTGGCAAGAACAAGCGTGCATACTTGAATCCCAAGAACGAGTTAATAATTAACGGTACGGAAGTCATCGACTTCCTTGAACTCTACAAGAAGTACACCTTCTCCGAAGAGTCTTCCTACAAGCTTGATCATATTGGTAAAAAAATTGTCGGAGAGAGCAAGGCTCCGCTTCCTGATGGCTATCTGTCTTGGCAGAAGTACTGGGAAGATTACGTATTGTATAACTTCCAGGATGTTAGGCTGCTCGTCAAGATCGAAGCCAAGGCGCAGATGTTCCGCCTTGCAGTTACTTCGGCTGCTGCCGCTCGTGTTCCGTTCTCGTCTGTGTTCTCGTCCAAGAAGATGCTTACTGGCTTCATGCTGGATCATCTTCACCACACGAACCGTACATTCCCGCCGTATCGCCAGCAGCACAAGGAAGTGTTCCCTGGCGCTTTCGTGTACTCTGTTCCAGGCTACAAGGAATACCTAGTATCTTATGACTATCGATCGTTGTATCCTTCTATTATGATGACGTTCAACACGTCTCCGGAAATGAAGGTTACATTCCCGATCGACTATGTGCTTACCGAAGAAGAAAAGAAGAATCTTATTAAGTCTCCGTGGGATCATAACGGTCGCTATCAAGTCTACTTCCGCAAGGATAAGATCGGCGTCGTGCCAGAAGTTACAAGGCTTCTGTTCGACGGTCGTTCCGACTTGAAGAAGCTAATGAAGAAGGCCAAGAAGGCTGGCGACAAGGAAATGGCTGGCGTCTATGATATGATGCAGAAAGTTTACAAGGTGCTTGGAAACTCTCTGTATGGCTTGATGGGTTCTGAACTATTTGCTTTGTACGATGTGGACAATGCCGCATCCATTACCGCTTACGGCCAGCGTCTTATCAAGTACACGATTGCACAGCTTTCGGAGTACATCAACAACGACATTCATTCCGATCCAGTGTTCAAGGAAATCTTCGGCTATACTCCGGAGATCGACCAAGAACTTGTCGGTACGTTCACCGATGCCGAAGGCGAAGTGAACTACAAGCGCATGAGCCACGGTGATACTGACTCCTTCTTCGTGAAGTTCGGAGACATCTTCGAACCGTTCAGACAGAAGCAAGGGACAGGCACCGAGGTCATCGTGTTCAAGAAGCACGAACTCGTGGAACGCTATGCGTTCGACAACGATCACGAGCTCGATTCCAAGAAGGCGTTTAACCAGCTCTGTAAGAAGTACGGCAAGGAAAGTTGGACTAGTCCGGACATGCGTACACCGGATGAGAAGACTGGCTGGACGAAGGCACAGATTACCTTCGCCGACGGCATCTACATGACTGGCGACTACCGAGTTATATACAACCGCTACCGACTCACGGACTTCTGCAGAATCCTTGACGCATGTATCTTGGAAGAGAAGCTTGACGAGTACATGCTCAACTACGCCAACCAGTGGGGATACATGGATGGGAAGAACGAGTTGTTCTTAAAGCGCGAGAAGTGTATCCACAAGGCTATCGTGACCGCCAAGAAGAAGTACATCTGCTTGGTGGAGAGCATGGAAGACATCGTCTACCTCGACTTGGGTCACAAGGACGAGAACGGCAAGTGGGTCAAGGGTACTCTTGCGGTCAAGCCAGAATACGCTATCACTGGTCTTGAACTTGTACGAAGCTCTACAGCTTTGTTCGGTAAGGATCGTATGATGAACATGGTGGACTTGATGATGGACACCATGGACAAGTACACGGTGAGACAGCGCTTGCTGGAAATCAAGAAGGAATTCTTCGAATCGGTTCAGAAGGAAGATTACAACTACATCGCATGTCCGTGCGGTGTCAAGAACGATCCGCCTCCGTTTGAAGTCATGGAACTCATGCCATCCGAGGAAAAGAAGAAGATTGACTGGCGTGTGAAGGCTGGATCCGTATGGAATTACTTGATCCAGAACGACTCGGAGCTTTCCAAGTTCCCATACGAGCCGGTGTACGCTGGTTCCAAGATTCGATTCATCAAGAAGGCCGACAATCTCTTCGGTGTCAGCATCATCTGCTATACTGGTGAAAAGTGTCCGCAGAGACTTCTTGAAATCTTCCACCCGGACTGGGAAGAACACTGGAAGGTTTGTGTGGCACAAGTGCTTGGCCGTCTGTTCAAGGCAGTCGGCTGGGATGAACGCCTCGAATATGACGAGAGCGATTTCATGATGTCTATGTTCTAGGAGATTTTATGAAGGTAAGACAGATTAAGTTGAAGACCCGCCAGCATCGGCACAGACGTTTTGCGGCATTTTTGTTCCACTCATGGCGAGTGAACTACGTCCAGCGTCTGGGGCGAGGACATGGCGCTTGCCAGTCTTTGCGAGAATCGCCTTTTTCTTCTGGGCGTCACTTACAGTCTGCTTGTCGAAATACTCGTCGTAATTTATTTCCTGGGTGCAGCATGGCGATCCGGGTGCTACCAGCGGCGGATTCACGTCGCTGCAGACTTGCTCATAGAGTGCCAAAGCGGCTCGTGCTGCGTCAGAATTCCTCGAAGAAAGGTATTTAACAAACGAATCATTCATATCAGAGAGTTTATCTATGTTCAACTTAATAGACCAACAGAATGCCAATGCGGATCAAGAAGCCGTACTAAAGAGTAACCTTCCGTGGGAAGAGAAGTACCGTGGAACGGACTTGGACACCATTATTCTTCACCGTAACGTGGAGAAGCTGTTCAAGAACGCCATCGAGATGAATTCCTTCGGTAACTACATTCTGCATTCCGGTGCGCCGGGTACTGGCAAGACCTCTATCGCAAAGGCAATTCCGAAGATTATCGGTGCCCAGTCGCTATTCCTTTTCGGTAAGCGTGACTCCGAAATCATCGACATGATTGACGAATACGCCAAGTACAGCTCACCGGACGGACAGCCGAAATTCGTCATCATCGACGAAGCCGACAAGCCGAACAAGCCAGCTGACTTCTACCGTGTTCTGCAGTCCGAAATCGAGGACACTTCCAGCACTCTCCGATTCATCCTTACTTGTAACGAACTGTGGCGAATCCCGCAGCCGATCCAGTCTCGCTGCATGGCTGTCGATTTCGGTGCCCAGTTCGAGAATGAAGAGGACGCTGAGGCCGAACTCAAGGAATACAAGACTCGTCTGTTCAAGCGCTTGATGCATATTGCCAAGGGCGAATGCGATGCCAAGGGCGGTACGGTCGACAAGATGCTCGTTGCCAATATCGTCAATGAGTTCTATCCGGACGTTCGCTTGATGATTGCTTCCATGCACCGTTCCTTCTTGGAAAACGGTGGCAGCATCACTGGCAGCATTCCGAGCATGGCTCCGTCCAATACCGAGACCTTGTTCGACATGACCGTGAAGTTCAAGGCAAAGGAACTCCGTTACTTCATTTCTAAGAACATCACGTTCTGCCAAGGTGTCTACCGTGCGTTCGGTGACTATGCCATCGACCGTCTGCCGGAAGAAGTCCTCATTCCGTTCGGCATCGCTCTGGCTGACGCAATGTACAAGTCTAACCACCAAGTTGACCAAGAACTCGCCTTGTGGGGCTTCCTCCTTAACGTAATGCAGATTCTCAAGAAGTACGCACCGGATTGGAAGTATAATGTTTGATCACGAACAATTTATCCTTGACCGAATCGCTGGTCGAAAGATGACGATGTCGGACATCGCCGAGCACGATACCTATGCGGCTATCTACTCTCTGTCGATGACTCCGTCCATCTACAAGTCCTTGATGGCGATCAACACTATCGAGTTCACTCGTCTCCCAACCAAGGTGCGTGCCAAGGTCATGGAGGCGTATAACGGCAAGAAGCTGAATACCGGCTATCTTCGTGCGAATCCGAAGGAAATCGCCGCCGTCAACAAGCTCCGTACACAAGTCATGGCAGTGTACGAGACGTCAGCTTCGTCTGCAGAATCGATGATCCGTAATGGGGAAATCGACGCTGCGCTGGTGAACGACATCTATGAATACAAGGTGAACGGAAAGATCCCAGAGGTAAAGAAAAATGGCAGAAAGAAATGATATCGACCTTGTCATGAAGAGTTTCGGCTGTGACGAGGATACCGCCATCAGCTTTATCGACGCTGGTATAAATGTCCAGATGTTAAGAGAAGGGCTCGACGATATAGTCGAACCCGAACTCCATCTTAAAAATGATGTTGAAAAGGCTAAGGAATCACTGGCCGAGGCTGTCGGAAAGCTTCAGCAAGACGCCTAGAACCTTAGACAACTTGTCTTGACCTTCGGCTCCGTCCTTATTGGGCGGAGCTATTTGTCCATTCTCGTCTACGGTAGCTTCGCCGTTGACTTCGTCCATAGTCTCGGTCTGCTGTCCGTCGTCGCCGTCTGTGGCGAGAGGAATGTCTTCCGGGTTGGTGGAAGAGTCGTGCTCACGTTCCATTTCGGCTTGCATGACTGCCTTCTGGTCTTCCTTGGGATCGGTAGAATCGTCGAAGTCGGCTTGAAGCTCGTCTTCCTCCGGAATGTGGAGCGCACGCTCGGCGTACTTGTCGAACATTGCCAGAATCTTCTCGTCCGGGCCCTTTCCTTGGAACTCGCCTTCACCGGATGCGAAGTCGTACAGATACTCGATGACGCTCTTTCCTTCCAGGTCCGGTTCGTACCATGCATTGCCAGCTTCGGTAGACTCTGGGTCGCCAGCCACCGTCATTGCGGCATAGTTCATGTCCTTCTGGAACAGTTCCTCGATCAGTTCGTAGTTGACTACCTGGGTCATTGTCAAGCCGAGTGCGGCCTTTACCAAGCGCTTCAGCACGCATTCGTCGTCAGAATCCGATGTCGTGAGGTAGATTGGGTCGATCATGAGGAGTTCGTGCAGTCCGTAGTCTGCCCAGCGGTGGAGCTGTGTCGTCCAGTCACGGCTGGATGTCGGAACCATCTGTGTGAACTGGATAGGGAACTGCAGCAAGGACTTCCTCGTTTCCGGCGAGATAATCTGGACTTTCTTGTTGATGTCCATCTGAATAGCTTCGATAAGAGCCTTGTCCTCTGGACGCTTGGCCTTCAGCTCGTTGAGCTTGTAGTTGAGAATTCCGGAAAGATGTGCCATTTTTGCCTCATTTTCGTTCATTTTCAGTTTATCACTACCGTGTGCCAGAAAAAAACGTGACCACCGCATAAACTTGAAACAAAATGAACGTACCATGAGGTTTAATCTATGGCAACAAAAATGGGTTATGCTCCGGGCGTGCGAATTCAGCTTAAGGATAATTCCGCCTACACGGTGGTGCAAAATCCGAACACTGTCGCCGGTATCGTTGGCTACGCATCTAAGGGTGAACTGAACAAGATCATCAACGTAGCGAACACTGGTGAATTGGGTGTCAAGCTGGGTTACGGATACCAGAGCTACAAATACAACCAGGGCATGTACGCCGCGAACGCCGTGCTGACCACTGGTGGCGAAGTAGAATTCGTCCGTCCGTACGGCGAAGAAATCAGCCGTACCGATGCATACAAGCGTGATCTGAAGACCGACGCCTTCGTGGTTGCGTTCGACAAGAATGCCGCTCTGTATGACGACAATAAGCGTCCGTATGAATCTACTTCACTGAACGTGAAGCATTTCGCATCTACTCGCTATAAGACTGACGGTGCTGCCGAGTTCGGTGTCACTCGTAAGATCAACAATATCGCCGAGACGATCGAAAGCAATAACAACGTCCAGTTCAACGTAGATGCTAGCGAAAACTTTGCCGACAGTGCTGCATCTCGTAAGTACTTTGTATCTGACGATGGCAAGGAAGCTCGTTGCACCGATATGGTTATGTTCGCAATCATGAACCGTGATCCGAGCTATGCCAACCGTGCTTACGACCGTTACGAAGTTATCCAGACTGACAAGACCGATACTGCCGCTGGTACTATCCAGTGTACTCTATCCACGAAGCCAGTCTTTGTGGTTGGCGACACTGTCTATGTACCGGACACTTCTAAGAAGCAGAATCAGTATGGTAATGGTGGTTCGTCTGCTAAGACTGCTACGGCTCTTGTTACTGCTATCGAAGACAAGGTTGTTACCTTGAAGTTTGATGAAGGCTATGTCCTTGGTATCAACAAGCCGGATGTGCTCATCTTCAACGATCCCGAAAATGCAATCGCCGACGGTTTCGACTATTTGAACATCAAGACCGCTGTTGCTGGTAATAGCATCAAGAATTTCGCTGCCATCAAGTTTGGTGTAGAGGACAAGTTCCCAAGCGAAGTGCTCAAGACTGGTGCATTGCTGTTGTTCCGTGACAAGAACAATACCGAGTTCTATGTGCGTTTGAATGGTGGCACGACTCCGTTCGGTGCTGGTACTGCTGCTTATGATGCTGCAACCAATCAGCTCACTGTGACATTTACAGATACTGCATTTGTACCGAGTAATTATATCATCGAAGGCGAAACCATTGACTTGAACTTGACTCCGTCTGATAGCGAAACGCTGGAAGCTCTCCGTCCGTTTGTTGTGCAGAAGGTTGAAGATAATAAGTTGATCGGTGTTAAGCCGGAAGATTTGGAAGTCGCTGCTTCTTATAAGTTCACCGAAGGTTATTTTGACGACTCTCAGAAGGCCGACGTGATTGAAGCTGACGTGACTGCAATTATGTCTGATGCCGAATCTGATAACTGGTATTATGTTGCACAGCAGATTGCTAACGCACTTCAGCGTTACAAGGGATATAGCCGTGTGGCATTTACCAATGATATCATTTCTGTGTCCGACAATAAGGTGATTGTTGATCCGAGCGCTGCATATGATTATGCTGTTGGTGACATTGTTGCCATCTTGCGTAACTCGAATACGGTTGCTAATGCTGCGAAGGCTAATGTTAAGGCTTATGACAAGGAAACCTACGTGATTACTGGTATCAATCCGATGTCTGGCGTTATTACGCTCGATGCGGTTGTGTCCACGGAAATTGTTGAGGGTATCTCCTATCAGTTGATTAACTTGACTAGCACCAATGCTACAGTGTACAACGCCGATACGACTTATCAGAAGACGATGACTCGTACAGCTAACTGCACTAATGTTGTGGTTGCAACGGATACTATTACTGTTGAAGGTACGACTACTTATAAGAGCAAGATATCTTCTGCCGTTGCTGAGCATGCTATTGTCGGTACTGCGATTACGTTGGTTAAGGGCGACACTACGGTTACATTTACTGTTGCTGAAAAGGGTACTGATGGTTATCTGTATACCGCAGCAGCTGCTAGTGCACCAGTAGCTGCAGATACTTACACCACTGGTACTTATACCTACGAATCTCTCGATACGTTCGACTTCGCTGACATGTATCTCGCATCCAGCTACACGCTGTATGTAAGCAAGCTCGATCAAGGCATCGCGACTTTCGGTGAACTTTCTATGGACGAAACCATTAACACCAACTTTGACTTCGTGGTCAAGGCAAACAGCGTGTTCAATGCTACTGTAGACAAGTCTCCGACGGTACTGGCTGATTCCGATATCGGTGCTAGCTTCTTGGCTCTCGGACTTGCTAAGACTCGTTATGTCGACGTTGACTTCGACGGAAACCCGAAGCAAGTGTTCACTCTGACCGATGAAGGTGTCGCTGTTGCTCGTATGTTCATGGCTGTCCGTTATCGCTTCAACGGCAAGCTGTATGAGTTCGAAGGTACGGTCGCTCCGTTCAACTATAATAACCGTCAGCTCAGTATCAAGGAAGCTGCCGATTATGAACTGGAAGACAGCGGTCTGGAATTCGTGTTGAACGATTCTGGCGTGCTTGACTACTTCCTTGAGAACAACTCTTATGACTTGTCTCAGACAATCATTGACGGCGTACTCAACGGTAGCTATACTGCCATAGCGTATAACGAAGATGACCCGGCTATCCAGTACGATGGTGTGTGGACTTACGATCCGCAGAACAACAATAGCGGTAGCACGCTGGCTACTGTATGGAACCTCTTTGTCAACAAGGACGCTTCCGACGTAGACATGCTCGTTGCTGCTGGTATGGCCATCAACGCTCCGTTCACCCGCAAATACGAAACGCTAAACACCCAAGTCATGCAAGCCATGATCAACGTGTGCGAAGCTCGTAAGGACTGCTTCTGTGTGTTCGACGGTGTTTATGAACCTGATATCAAGAAGGCTGTGAAGAAGATGATCTCCGCTTGTCAGCTCTCTCTCGGTCGCTGGGGTGCTATTTACGACGGTCGTGGTGTGTTCCAGGATTCTCTGTACACCAACAGCCAAGTCGATGTGATGAAGTCTGTTCAGCTTGCCGCAATCATTACGGCTAACCGTTCTAGCGGTATCTTCTGGATTCCGCCAGCAGGTGACGAAGCCTATGTTCCGGCTGCATGGGGCACCAAGGAACGCTTTACTCGTAGCTACAACTCCGAGGACAAGAACTGTGACCATGCCAAGTTGAGCGATATCCACGTCAACGCTACTCGTGTGAATAAGGACGGCATCCGTATCTGGGGTGACTTCACTTGCCAGATGGAAGATACTGCCTTCAACCAGATCCACGTGACTATGCTTGTCGCTGGCATCCACAAGATGTTCTACAAGTACCTTGACCACAAGGTCTTCAAGCTGAATACCACTGTTCTCCGTGCTCAGATTACTTCCGACCTTCAGGACAAGCTGAACGCCATCAAGCGCCAGAATCCTCCTGGATTGATCGAAGGTAAGGTCATCTGCGACGATACCAACAATACTCCGGAAATCATCAACCAGAACTTCTTGATCGTTGATTTGAGGCTCTTGCCGCCGAAGTCCACTCGTTGGATTATCCTCCGTACCACGGTTGAGTCCCAGAAGAACGGCAAGACCATTGCCACGGAAGTCATTGAACAATAAGGAGGTAAAGTACTATGGCGCTTAGTGAAGAACAAAAGAAAAAGGTGTTCTACGCCAGTGCGATTGACCACCTTGTTGACCCTCAGCGTACTACTCGTTGGCGTTTGATCGTGCCGTCGGACATTTTCCGTCTCGTCGGCGTGAACTGCACCAACGGTGTGCACTTCGGTACTGAAGGCGGTGACGACGAGTTCGCTCTGCACGTGCAGAGTGGTGCTAAGGTTCCCGCCGCTGAAACCGAAGACAAGGCTATCAACTACATGGGATTCGAAAGCTGGTTCCCTGTAAAGCAGAAGGGATTGGCTGGAACCATCGATATCGAGTGCTTGCTGTTGGAAGACATGCGTGCCCTCGAAATGATGATGGCTTGGAACCAGACCGTGTTCAACCAGGGTATTCTCTCCAATACCGGTACCAACGACGCTATCCATGAGTCCGACCGTATCGCTAACGAGGGCAATAACCGGATCTACCTCGGTCTTGGTCAGCAAGAGAACCACAACAACGTGTACGCTGGTCTGTTGCGCAACGCATCCATCCGTCTTGAATTGTACGACTGGATGTACGGTAACGTGACCTTGTCCGTGTTGTTCGTCAACGCTTGGCCGAAGAAGGTTGATGCGTCTGGCATGAATCTGGGCTATCAGAACGCCGATCTCGGTAAGTTCAAGGTTCAGTTCCGTTACGACCGCTTCAACATCTTCATCCCGCCTAACTATAAGGTCATCTAAGCCTTATTTGGGCAAAATCTTAGCAAAAAGGGCTCTTTTCAGAGCCCTTTTTGTTGATTTGAAATTCAAATTGATATAAGCTACATTTCTGCATTGAGGATATTATGATAAAGCAAGCTGTAATAAAAACTGGTGAAGAGCCTGTAGCTAATGAACTAGAGCATCGTATTACGAATAAGCAAGTCCAGACGCTTCGTGACTGGATCATGTTTTATCTGGACAGTACCAATGATAAGGGACAGATTGATCTGGACAAGATTATCAATAATGCCACTTATAACATGGGTGAAGCTGCTGCTGAAATCGGTGGGTTGATATTACAGGAAAAGCTTAAGCTGAAGACCTATGAACGAGCCTATGATGAAGCTAGGGCGAAAGTTTATGAGACTACCATGTCTACACGGTATGCTTGGCCGGTGACAAAGGACGGTGCCGAAATTATGATTAACGGTGACGTGAAATTGAACGAGATCAAGTATCAAAGGGACAAGCAAAGTCTGTATGTTGAATTCTTGCTGCAATGCCAGGAACATATCCGTTATTATTCACGTAACGCCAAGGCCATGGTCGACATGGCTAAGTTCGGACAAGAAACTGGTATGTTGAGACCTGTATAGCGTAATTTATATATTATGACTGCAATAAATCCTAATACATTTTTTGATATTGATGCGGCTGGTGACGAGGCTCAGAAAAATGTGTATGCCGAGTTGGAACATACGCTGAATCTTCCTATCGGTTCGACTCAAGACGCAATCGCTGCGTCGAAGGACTTGATATCTAGAACCAAGGCTCTTTCCGTCCAAGCCGATATGCTGGAGTTCCAGGAAAACAGTATCGACAATCGTGACGCCGAAGAAATCAACGACGATGTCCTTCGTCAAGACCGTGCTCGTATCCGTAAGGAAGCCCACGAGCTGTACGATATGGGTAAGAACATGCTTACCTATATGTACAATCAGGTCAAGTCGCAGATTGATCCTAACGACAAGATGTGGGCTGCGGTGGCCAACATGATTTCCTCTGTATCCAAATCGCTAGCCGACTTGAACAAGATGACAAAGGAATTCCGTGAAGAGAACGACCGTGACATCGAAAAGAAAATTCAGTCTGGCGAACTAGATGTCAACGAGCAAGAGTTCGATTTCAGCCCGGAACAAGCTAACAAGATTATCGCAAGCTGGACTAAGCAGAACGAGGCCAACATTCTTGACCAGATCAAGACCGAGGTTGAAGAAAGGGAAATGGCTCGCATCAGCATAAAAACCAAGCAAATCGAAAATAAAGGTTAATTATGAAGATCAGAATTGTAGGTGACTTGCACTACGGATTCACTACGTCCAAGGCACCGATTACCAACGCACTTACGAAGGGACAGCACGCTATCGTAGAATCGATGATTGCCGATTTCGAGTCACGTGGCATCGACACCATCGTGTTCACTGGCGATATTTTTGACAACCGTAGGTTTATCGCTACTGATGTGCTTGACAAGGCGTACCGTCTGTTCAAGGAACGTCTGGCTAAGTTTACTTGCTATGTGATTGCTGGCAACCACGATATGCTGTATGACAACAGTTCCGATGTGTGTCAGATTCGTTTCCTTGAGAACTTGCCGAACGTGAATGTCTATATCGACAAGGTCGGTTTTGCCACCATCGGTCATAATAAGTGGTATTTTGTCCCTTGGATCCAAGAGGACAAGATTGACGGAGTTAACAAGTGGCTCGTCAAGATGTCTCGTGGAAATATCGACGACAATATCATCGTAGGACATTTCGACATGATCGGTGCCCAGATGGAAGCCAAGACCGTGTCTACTGCTGGTTTCGATCCGAAGCGTTTCCTGAATGCGGCGAAGCTGACTATCAGCGGACACTACCATTGCCGTTCAATCATTGGCGACGATTACAGCACTATTTGCTATGTGGGTACTCCGTTCCAGAAAACTTTCGGTCACGTAGGCGTTCCGGCTGGCTATCATATCTATGACGATGCGACTGGTGAGCTGGAGTTTGTCGAGAATACGATTTCTCCAATTTTCGTTGACGTGGTAGATACAGAGCTTGGCCCGGATTTCGACCGTGACATGTCTAACTGCATTGTCCGTTACTCGACCGACAAGACTCGCAGCTATGACGATGCCGCCGTATTGAAGGGTATCTTGGTGGACAAGAAGCCGATCTACATCGAGACGGTGTACTATGGCGAAGACCCGGTTGAGGACGGTGAGGATGCTCCGCAGACCGAGGAAGAGGCAAGGCAGATCATGACTACGGATTCCGTAGGCATGGCGAAGCTCTACCTAGAAAAGCATCCAGAAATTTTGCCAGAGTTGTCGTCTGGCGAGGACGCCAAGGAAATTGCCCTTGAATACATCAAGGAATACAACGCAAAAATAAAGTAATTTAAATTTAAAAAGTGAACATGCATTAGGAATTTCGTATGGATTTCCAGAAACAGATTGATCAGCGCATTAAAGACACCATTTCCGACAAGAAGTTGGAATTCCACATCTTGCTGGTTTCTGACGGCAACTCACGTCTCTCCCCGCTTCGTGGAGCCGCCGCCTTGGATTACTTCAAGAACATGTACCGTACTATTGCGGACGTTACCCTCACTACAATGACAAGTAACGGTTATATCCGTGAACAGCCGGATCTGCACAAGTACAATGTATTGTGGATGGACAATGTCAACAACCCTCGTTTCATTCATACCGTCAGTGACCAGTTGGCGGAATATGAAAACGAAATCTGCGGCGGTGAGATGGAAATCCCTGAAAGCGCCGATGCCGAAGCTCTCGAAAAGGAAAGCGCACAGCGTCGCATCATGCGTAACCTAAATCTCCGTGTCATCTACGCACTTGATGAATTTATATGGGATGCCCCCGCTGGTCGCCAAGTGAACATGTTTACGGCTCGTATGGTCGAAGATGCGATGATCGTCGCCGACGAAATCGTCGTCCCGACTGCCGACATGATGTATACACTCAAGCAAGTTGGACTCGTTCCGCCTGAAAAGGACGTCATCATCATCAATACATTCGTGAACGATACCATGTATCCTTTGTATCGTGTGTTTGAACGTGCTTCCCATTACGCTACGGCAATCCGTCGTCCCAAGATTCTCATCAAGGGTACGCAGATTCCTATGAACGTGCAGCGTTTCATGCTGTTGGACAACGTGACCAAGGAATACAAGATCACGATTGCTTCCGTGGGTGAACTGAACAAGGAACTCTACAAGAAGATGCAGCGCCCAGCTGACGGTTCCGAACCGGAAATTACAACGATCAAGCACTGGGCTGTTCCAGTTGAAACGTACAATGCTTTCGCTGGTACGATGGCTATTGAACGTGACGTGGGCTTCGACTTCGTGATTACGACTGTTCCCAACGACATGGACAACAATCCGTATGAACTTTGCAACGCCGACACCGACAACATTCTCGCAGTCGCCGAAGGTGCCGTGACTATCGCTGGTGTCAAGGGTACTAGCTTCACCGCCAATAACCATATCTGCGTTGCGTCTGGTTTGACCTTCAGCAACGAAGATAAGCCGGAAGCGATCAAGGCTCTCATCGAAAAGTGGCGTATCTGCGTCAACTGGGACGAAGCTTACAAGACGCAGCGTGAATTACTTAACAAGAAGACCATCGGATCCGAACAGATCGCTGGTGGATTCTTCCATGCCATGCTTGGCCGTACACTTTCCGATGCCTATGCCGCCAAGGTCAAGGCTGCCGTCGAAGAGGCTGCAGAGAAGGACAAGGCCGACAAGCTTCAAGCTAAACTTAATCGTGGCAAGAAGAAAAAGGAAAGCGACGAATGAGTTTTTGGGTCGTAAAGTACGACGTTAAAAGCTTTGCACAGGAGGTCGATTACTCAGATCTGAGTGTCGAACCTCCTCATTTTATTAGGCCGAGCTATAACGAGTACGAAAAAGCAGAACAGATCGCCGAAGGTATGTGCAAGAGCAACTGTGGCGAAGAAATTGAAGTTGTCCTTAAGAACGGTAAGCCTTATAATGGCCCTCGGTACATTTACCGAATAGCAGAGGACGACAAGCCAGCCGAGGAGGTTGAATATGCCTAAGAAACCGTTAATACAGCCGAGTGCTGCTCCGCAGTACGATGCGCAGACGATGGCCTTTATCGAAGGTGCAAAGAAGCGCATTGCTGAAAATCACGAGATTGCGCTTGATCGTGATCCAGCAGAAGTCATGAAGGAGAATAACCAGAAGCTGCACGCAGCGGCCATTGCTATGATGCCGAAGAAGCCGATGGTGAAGCAAGTGCGACCGCAGAAGCGTGTTGCTGAGGAAGCGGCAGAAATTCCGCCGCAGCCAGTCCAGCAGCCGGTTAAGCGTCAGCCTATTCTCAAGCAAGAAGTTGTTGAGCAGCCTACCCAGTTGATCAACGACAAGGATATGCAGAAGGTCGGCTATGACAATTACATGAAGTCAATGATGAGTGCGCCGGATGAACCGGAAGAACAAGTCGAGCTGGCTGAAATCGCCTCCGAACCAGAAGTGGAAATTGAACAGCCACCAGTACAGCAAGTACAGCCGGTCGTTCAGCAGCAACGTGTTGAGATGCCTCGCCAGAGAAATGCAGAGCCGCCCCGGCAGTCTCAATCGTTCGCAAAGCTCGACGTTACCAACTTTGCCGATGTACGTGGCCTTCCGTCCGAAGGACTTCTCTATGACGCTCCTATCCTTGGTCAGTCGCTGACTTTGATGGATGTCCTCATGATGAGCAACATGGACAGCGAAAACATTACCGAGACGATCAATACGTTGTTCACACGTCGTCTTCGTGGTGGGTTTGCCGAGGGATTCGATGCCGAGAATATCTTGGCGTGCGATGAATCCTACTTGATGCACTGGCTACGTGCGTCGACGATCGATACACCGCTTCCGTATTCTCCGCCTACTTTGGATAAGTGGGAACCGTTCAAATGTCCGGAGTGCAATGAAGTTGCAAAGACTCAAGAGGATTACAACAACCTTGTAATCACCTTCAACAATCTTGATTTCAAGATCCACGGTGACTTGAATGAGATTATTGCCAAGCACGCCAACGGCTGTTATACATTTGAACTGTATGACCAGCGTCAGTGTGACGTGTATCTGCGTCGCCGTTACCATGAGGCGATGATAAATGATACGCTTAAGCTGTACCGAAAGGACATGGGACAAGAAATGTCTCTCGAAATGCAGCAGTTGCTGCGTACCGCAGTGATTGTCGAAATCGAAGGTATCGACAATATCGTCGACAAGCTGAACTATATCGGCAACATGGGATATCAAGCGGCGAAGCACTTCATCGATGAGGTTGACCGAGCTTCCTTGCGTACTGACATTACCGCCAAGGTAATTTGTCCGTTCTGCAAGAAGGAGGTTACCATTCCTTATCCCTTTCGTCTCGACGTATATCTTTCCAGTCTATAACTTCAAGGACTTGATGCAATGTAAGTGTCTGGTCTCGGACATGACTCACAATAGTTGCCATGACTGCGACCAGATGTTCTTCCCGGAGTTCAAGGAACTTCTGGACTACAGTGTCAAGAAATTCGAGGCGTTGAACAAGGTGGAGGATTCGTCTACCGAGACAGAACTGAGCGGAATGCCGTTTATGTAGTAGAAAGCCGGTTTGACCGGCTTTTTCTATGCCATGAAACTGATAAACTAGGTATCAGTTAATATGTGTGGTGTTCATGGCTACTGAGACAACATTGGATGCAGATTCTACGAAACTGTTGAATGCGTTGGCGAATAGTGTCAAGGAAGGCGTGCGTGAAGCGCTTTTCGAGCGTGATACCCGTTCTGCCATGAATGAGCAGCAAGAGCGTGTTCAGAATCAGAATAAGCCTGATCCGATGACCACGACTATGGCGGCTGTAAATCAAACTCTTGAGAATATTCGTGAAAATAACGAGAATATCAAGACGTTGTTCAGTGACGCTACTAGAATGCTTGCTCCGATGTCTTTGTCGAAAGACGAAAATAAGGAAGCTACGCCTTCTGTTACACAGAAAATGTTTGCTATGGCTGCCGACGAAATGTCTTTGTCGTCTGGCGGATCTCCGTTGCCTGGTGGAATTTTAAATAATCTGAAGACTTTCTTCACGTCTTCTGCACCGTCTACGCAGATGACTCCGGATATGGCTGGTCAAGTAAATCAGCAAGTCGGCACTGACCTTCCGAAGAATGACGCCGCAAGTGACCGTAAGGCTTTGCTTGAAGAGGAAGATCGTGCATACAAGGCGGCAGTCCGTCCGGTGATGCCTAAGTTGAGCCAAGCACTTGATAAAATTCTGGATGGTTCACTCGGCGTTGGTAATGGCGCGAATGGTAACGGTTCTGAAGATTCTGGATTCAGTCTTACCAAGTTGCTCGCTGCATTGGCAGCTGGTGCCGGTGGATTCGTGATTGGGTATCTTGGCAAATGGGGCGAAACTATCAAGGATGTCGGACAAGGTATCGCCAAGGGATGGAACACTGTTAAGAATTTTGTTAAGGAAAGCTCGGTATTCAAGTCTATTAGTGGCGCATTCGAGTCACTAAAGACTGGAGCTATTGGGAAGATCAATTCGATAAAGGGCGCATTTACTGGATTTATTGATTCTGGTATGGCCAAGGTTGAAACTTTTAAGAACTCGTTCACGACTGCTATTGATGGATGGAAGACCAAGCTTGGGCTTGGCGAGAAACCGCCTACACCACCCAAGCCTCCGAAAGCACCGCCTAAAGCGCCAGCGCCGAAGACGAGTGGTGGACTGCTGAATTCGCTTAAGAACCTTGGTAGCAAGATTGGTTCTCATGTGGCTAACTTGCCCGGTGTTCAGTCGGCGATGAAGTGGGGCCGCATTGGAATGAAACTTGGCGAAAAGTTCCCGTTGATCCAAGCGGCTGGCTCTATTGTTGATACTGGCGTCAATGTATATAAGGGCATGCAGAAGGGAATGAGTATGGGTGAGATGACCGACATGATCATGGGCGGTACGCTGAATGCTGCTACTGACTTGTTCATGGTTCCGGAACTCATGAATGCTGCCGAAGGCATGATTGATTCCCATTACAAGGGTGGTAGCTTATGGGATACACTCAAGGCTGGTGGTAAGGGATTCTTCAAGATGCGTGACAAGAATGAAATCGGTCACGGCGACGCGATGTGGGCACAGTGGAAGGAATGGTCTAAGGATACGCCGCTGGAAACTGTCGCTGGTGCTCTTGGTCTTGAAGACATGGTCGGCAAGAAAGACGGTGATGATCGATATGCGAAGCTTCTTAAGTCGTACCAGAACGGTACTGGTTGGAAGGAAGCTGGGTATGAAGTTACGTCTGGTGCTGCAGCTGGTTTCGGACATTCCGCTGGTGTTTATCGTCCGAAGGCTGCTGGTTCTCTGGAAAATAACCGTACGCCGAACGCTACGGTAACCGACAAGATGCCGGATGTGTCCAATATGAGCGAGGCCGACAAGATGAATGCATTGGCAGACAAGCTGGCAGATGGTGTAAAGAACGCATGGCTAAGCCCGGAAGTCCAGGAAGCTAACGCTCGTAACGCACAAGCTACTGGATCAGCAATTAACGGCAGCTTGTTTGGAGGTTAATGTATGGCGACAGGTTATGAAAAATACTTGACCCGTGTAGGTCATAGCGAAAAGAACTCCAAGATGAGCAAGCGGCTGCCGAAGCCGAACGTGTGCCGTATCGAAGTATTGGACGGTGCTGCTCGTCGTTCATACATGGGAGGCTTCCAGAAGAGTATCGACGTGTTCCGTACCGAGATGCTTGAGGCTATCGCCAACAAGAGCAACTATGACTTGTATGAACCTTTCTATGGTATCTTGAAGACGGATACTGGTAACGGCCCGTCCTTTAAGGTGTCTGCGACTTGGCAAGACAACGGATCGAATAAATCTGGATTTGCTCGCATGAACACGATATTGACTGGTGGCGGTGGCAATAGCGGTTTGCTTGGTGTTGTTCCTTTCGCTGGTAATTACTTGTCGACTAACGTAAACAAGTTGGCGAATACTGCAGAAACGTTTGCACAGATGGGAATGGACCTGTCTGGCGTTAATAACCAGTTCACTGGTAGTATGACTATCAAGAAATTTGGTGGTGCCAAGATCGAAGCTGATTTGCCGTTGAAGTTCCAGTGGTATTTGCCAGAACAAGAGGATATGTGCAGACAGTCGATCCGCCGTCTTATCATGATGACCTATGTCCGTCCGATGGACATGGAAGGTTATGACATCGTCAACAAGATGATTAGTGGCCTTATGTCAGCTGGCGAGACGATGTGGGAAGGTGCTAAGGAAATGATCCAGAAGCCAATGGCTGGTCTTTCAAGTGCTCTTAGTCCAGCGGCGGCTGCGGTTAGCCCAGCAGTTAATGCCGTAGCGGAGACTGTGCAGCCAGCGACTGACTTTGTAACCGGTGTGGCGAATGATGTTGTGAATAGCGATGCAGTGCAGACCGCTGGATCATATGCTAGTATGACTGGGTCTGCATTGAAGGAAGCGCTCAAACAAGTTGCCGGAATTGGTGTCGATACATATAATTCTATCAATACGTTCTTCGGTGGTGAAATTACTGCGAACCCGCTTCCCGTTCGTGTAAGTATCGGACATTATATGGATTTGGAACCGATGGTGATTACTGGTGTGAAATTCAACGCTAGTACTGAGCAGTTCGTATCGGCGGACGGTACTCACCTTCCGGTGTTCATCGATGCCGAAGTCAACGTCTCGTACTGGATGCAGCCAGGTCCGACCAAGGACTTCTTGTCCATACTTGGTACGGAAGTGTTCGAGCCGTTCATCGACCGTGCTAACCTTCCGAGCTCGAAGAATCAAGTCGACGGAAAGATTTCACGTAACAACAACCCATCGACCAACAAGAAGAGGAAGTAGGATATGGCTAAGGAACAGTTTCCGAGAATCAGAAAGGATGAGTTTACCTATGCTGGCATGTTCCATATCCCTATGGTACAGAATGGCCGCCTTGACCGTGTGATTGGTGACTTGTACGGCACGCCTCAGATGTACAAGGCGTTCGCTGCGGTCAACCATATGCGGAATCCGATGGCGTTACGAGGGACAGTCCGGCCAGTCGACGAGGCGATCCGTAATGAGCTAATTTTGAAGGGGTACTCCGGCAATGAGCTCGAACAAGAGTTCAAGAAGGCCAAGGAAGCCGTTGTCCTTGGAGATAACGACTGGATGGGCTACAGCGAGCCGTTCAGCGGCGTGATTACAGAAGCCGCTGGCGACATGAACTATCTGTTGCCTTCCCCAGACAGCGTTGTCAACTGGTACAAGGAATACAACGAGCTGAAAGATGTTGAGGATAAGTAATGGCTAACCGTTTAGGCACTTGCTTTAGCGTTGCGCTTACAATCAAAGACCGTGCGTTCGATGCGTCCACGGTCAATGACCTTGATATGGTCATTCCGATGAACGGACTGCCTCGTGGCAAGTTCTCCGTGATGATTACCGATTTGTCCGATTACAAGGTAGAGAGTGGTTGCTATGGCCAGTTCATGTTTCTTAATACTGGCTATCCGGAACTGGACGGAAAGGGATTTTCGTTCTTTGTCATTAAGGCTTACCAGACCGCTGTCAACGAGGCTACTACGAAGCTCACGGTCGAATGGCAGTGCGGTACGCCGGACACTCTTGCTCGCAAGTCCATGGCGATTACTGGAACGAGTCTCGACTCGATGATCGACGTGATGAAGTCATACAAGGAGCCGGTTCCGTATGGTAACCGAGTAATGGACAATGCATCAAGCCTTGTGGATACGATGACTTGGCGTTACGTGCAAGCCAACCTTGAGGAAATGCTGGTATTTACCGTAAACCATTCATCTATGAACGGCGATTATCTGTACTGGTATTATGACGAGGTTGAGCAACAGATAGTATTCTCTTCTCTCGGTGTATCCAGCAAGTCCACCGCAAAACAAGCTTTGATTTATTCGCAAAACGCATTGGCATCGACGAACAACGTGATGTATACCGATCCGAATAGCGGCAGTACGGTGTGGCTGTATGCGTATGAGGAACGTTCCAACTCGCAAGGTGAACACCTTGGTGAAATGTTCCCTAACATGGTGTTTTCCGATATCAAGTCCGACGGTAAGGCTGACGTGTCAAACTGTAACGGCGAGTGCTTCGACAAGGTCGTCACTCATTACGGTGCAAAGTCTAGCGAGCAAGCAAGACAAGAATTTAACGTGACCGACAAGAACGCTACTTATGGCGACTTGACTATCATCAATAATTTCCCGTTGAATACTCATAAGTCGTATCCGATTGCTGGTATGCTGCGTGATCGTATCATTTCTGAGTATAGCAAGATGATGACTATCGGTATATATAACTCGATCGGCCCTGCTGTAGGTAGCCGTGTGTACGTGCGTGCGCTCAAGGTCACGAAGAACGGCAGCAACGGCGGTACTGACATGAACTATACCGACGAGTATATAGTGCTTGGCAAGAAGATCCGTAAGGAAGGCACTATGCAGACAGGTGCTCTCGGCAACTTGACGTCGAACCAGTCGGCTGAATACGTCACATATCTCATACTTGGCTCGAAGTCTCACGACGTTGACAACTATGAGCCTACTATGAAGGAACTCGACAACATTGCCAAGGCATGTAAGGTCGAACTGGAGAAGAAGGCATGATAGAACGTCGTTTACCAAATCAGGACTACATCGGTGTCGTCGTAGGTGGAAGTAACGATATTTCCCATCGTGGAGCAGTCCGTGCGAAGATTCTCGGCGTGACCGAAGAATTCGAGGACGAGGAACAGCCTTACGTATATCCGGCAATCACTACCGGCATCCAGCAAGTTCCACAAGTTGGCTACTATCTCCGTATCCGTTTCATGGACGGCGATATCCACTGCGGTTACTATTACGGAATGTCCCAGACCCAGGACGTTAACCCGGCTGCGTTTACCGAGTTCTATCCGGACGCTGCAGTGGCTAACTTGGGCGAGGACGGTTTCTTCTACACGCACAATAGGCAGACCCACATGACCGAGATCGTGAATCCGGGAAACAATTCCAGACTTACTTGGGACGCTTCCGGTTTTGTGACCTATGAGTCGAGTACGGCGCATGCCCAAGCTGGAATGGGCGCAAAGTCCGGTAGCGGTGAGAATCTGCAGCATGTTTTGACCGAAGGGACTATCGACATCTTTACTTGTATGCCGGTAGGTCACAACCGCGCAAATAGCGGCCTTGGACAAGGTAGCGAATACATGACCGTGTCGCACGTCTCTCAAGCAACTATCGATGCGTTCCACGGACAAGCGACTCCTCCGAACATTGAGTTGTCTCCAGCCAATCCGATTACTGACGCCGACTTGCCAAAGATGGACATTATCAACAAGTCTGGCGAAGTTGTCGCTACTGTTCCGATGGAACGTACGGACAAGATGATCAAGCGTAACGGCAAGGAAATCAGCCATATTTTGGTGTGCCATTCCGAAGGTGAGTGCTTCCCTGTCATGGCTTCCAAGTTCCTTACCAGTAACAGTAACGCTCATTACTTGGTCGGTAAGGTCGAGGGCGAGCCGGAAATCCTTTCCGATGCTGGCGATAAGGGCGCTTTGAAGAACAGCGGATTCTACCAGTTCAGTGACGTGGAAGACGATGGCGGCGTGTACAGCGGCTCTACTATCGATGGCGACAAGGCTAACGTGGACGCTGTCATTATCATGCTGATCGGTTCCGCTACCGAGGAAGTGACTTCGTACCAGCAGAGTGTGCTGGATAAACTTGTGGTGCATATCAGGGCAAAGGCGAAGAATGACGATATTCCGGTACTTACACCGAACGATTTCGATTTGCCGAAGCCTACTGCGCTTATGTTGAACTTTGATGGCGGTGAGTGGTAATTATGGCTGTTAAGGACGGTTGTGCGAAAATAGACAATATTGCTGAGGAAGGCAGCGGTAACAACGGTGCAGTCATCTCCGATAAGACGGCGTCAAATTCGTCTACTTTGTCGACTCCTAAGCCGTCGTTCTTGACAAGTATCGACGGTGCTGTAAACACGTTCACCAATGCTGTTGAACAGGTGTCTGCCGCTTATGATGTCGGAACAAGGCAGCTCAATGCCGTCGACTGTTCCGATATGCTGTTCGACTTCATCAAGGAGAACGTACCTCTGTTCGGCACTGCAATGTGGGGCTTGGACAAGGTTACCAATGCGATGAACGGTCTGTCCAGCGGTGCTTCCATTAGCAAGCTGATTCAGCAGCCGGACTTCGTCAAGAACATCTGTAACTTTATTGAGAACTGGGGCGGCATGATTGACGGCTGGCTGGACGTGTTCATTAAGACTGCGTTCGCCTTGTTCGACAAGATCGACGCTGCTCGTACTCGTTTTGAGAACGCTACTTTGTCATTGACCGAAGCTGTGCGTCACTGTATATTAGACGTGTTCAATGCCATTCGTGACAAGATCATGAAGACAATCAACTTGAGCATATCCATCAACTGGGACGACTTGCTCCGTCATATGCACGACTGTCCTTGCTTATGCAAGATCATCGCAAATCTGACTGGCTGTACCGAGGATGAGTACGGACGTGACATTACTACGAATGCAGCAGCCGTCAAGTATTGCCTTGAACAGAAGTTCTCTCTGATGACTCCTGTAGGATTGAGCCTTGCAGTAGACAACCTTCTTACGAAGTACGTGCGTAAGTATATCGACATGGTGTTCAACTATCTGGAATCCTGGATCGTGTACGTGTTCAATTTCCTCATCAAGCCGTTCCGTGCGCTGATGAAGAAGTATGTGGAGCTTCTGCGTGCAAAGATGAATGTCGACGTGTTCATCAAGGGATTGGGCCCGTTCGAGTGCTTGTTCGTGTACAGTAAGGAAACGAGTCACGGCGTTGAATACAACGGTATGTCCATCATTGACATGGTGAACACCTATC
>JAEEGL012373062.1_pt1 | contig 27168 bp, 50 predicted proteins | sample 9134231 | NCBI WGS metagenome assembly JAEEGL01 (sample SAMN16246548, study PRJNA631951) | gut metagenome | biome: gut microbiome; feature: rumen; material: fiber-attached | host: Bos | place: Iran: Karaj | collected 2018-10 | reverse complement strand
AATGTAAGGGCAGCAGCTGGGTTTTCACCAATAGCAATGTATCCTTGCTCATTCTTTTCAAGACCTGAAAACTCAACTTGAGAGGTCTTACTGTAGGACTCTACGTTACCAAACATTTGCATTTGCAAACCACCTTCGGTCCACACACGATACTCACCGGTAATGGGCATTTGGCAAACATAGTTCTTAGATTTATCGGCATCTTCAAACATTGAACGGCAAACAAGTACCAGTAAAATTGCGATACCGACAGTTACAATACCAATAATGGTCTTCTTCGTGATGCTCATAGGAGCCTTTTCTGAATTTTTACTCATAATTTTTTTAAGTTTAAGTTAATATTAAGTTTATTTGATTTTTTTAAATTTTATTTTCTTTTCTATCTTCTTTTTTAAGATTATCATTTATTTCCTTTTCTCTTGCAGTAATTTCTTCGTCATCTTCATCTTCATAATCTGAAATACGTTTACTCTTACGTTCCTCTACAGGAGCAATCCAATAATAAAAAGGAATAATACATCTTCCAAACGTAATGTCTCTGTTTGTCATCCTAAACCATGACGTAAGGCATTGAAGAATCAACATGGCATAATAGATAGCCATCAAGAACAAGATTACTGTGATAAAAATTCTAATCCAAATCATAATTTTAATTTTTAAGTTTTACATTATCTAATATACAAACCATTTACAAATTTCCCAAATATTTTTTCAAAAAAATTCAAAAATATTTTTTTAATTCTCCTAAGTCATTGATAATGAATGCTTCAGCACTATCCAAATCAGCAACTTTATCTGTAATTATTCCTCCACATCCGTGTTCTAATTGCGTGTGCCCAACAATATTATAGGCATATCCGTCATAATCATCTTTCATCCAACTATGGAAATCAGCCCATACAATTGAGCCATAATCATATGCTCCATATCCTCTATAAGCATCATACATTCCAAGAGAATTAATGACTTTAGGGTCTTCAGTAAAATATGCATTATTAAAATAATCAACAACATTTTCTTCGGTTATGGAATCAAACTCATCTGGAAAAGCATATTTAACATATCCTTTGTGTATTCCTGCATGGCTAAAAATATAGTGCTTATCTTCAATGTATTCTTCATCTGCAAGTTGGAACAAATCCTTATTCTCAATAAATATATTCCTAATCTTTTCAAAATTATAATAGTCAGTACGGCAATCACATATATCAAGGTCGAATCTATATCCCATATCATGATTGCCAAGCAATAAAGTAATTCTGTCTTTGTTTTCTTTTTTCAAATTGATTATTTCATTAAAAACATCAATTGCTTTTTGTTGGTAATGATTATGGTCAAAGTCCCACGGATAAGGGTCAAGATAATCACCTAAGAAAACGATTCTCGCATCTGTATTTTCTAAAACCTCTTTTACAGGCTCACGCCAAAATTCCCTTCCGTGAACATCAGGAATGATTAATACTTTTATGCTTTTTTCCATTTTAAATTTCATTATTCAAATTATAAATTTCATTTCCGTTCTCATCTTCAATTTTAATACAGACCCAAGGAATGTTTCTTGCTATTATATGTTCACCACACCATTTATTTGGTTCCTCTTCGTCTTTAACGTATTTATAAATGTTGAAGAAATGAGGGTCATCAGCAAACTCTATTACATAATCTTCTCCATCAAACCATAAGTGCTTTGTAAATCCTTGGTCACTAATACCAAATTCATCTTCTTCACGTTCTTTACCCCATTTTAAATCAAATATATCATCAGTATTTCCCAATAATTCATTACCCAATTGATTTGCAGTAACTTTTACAACATTCACGTCTTTTTCATATCTAAACGCTAAATAATAGATATTCATTTTTAATCATATTTTTCTTTTATTTTTTACATTCTAAATCCTTGTTCTTTCATTAACCATTCTTGATAATCTGCAAATTTTTCGATTCCTGCATTTGTGCGAATTTCAATAAAATATTTGTAAATTTTCTCAATATCAATAAATTGCATATTTGCTAACTTACCATCAAATCCAACATCTACCCTTAACTCTTTTGAAATTGTGTTGAAAACGTCAATACTTCCGTGGCAGTGCCCGTGAAGATGAACAGTACCATGAGGCCTTCTATTCCAAGTTAACATTGGAAAATGACAACATTCAACACAAAAAGTCTCATCAGGGTCTATGAAATCGTATTGATTATTCGTAAATTTCACTTCTTTTATATCGCCAACCCATTCAAAATATCTTTCAAGTCCATTACAACTTTTGTCATGGTTTCCTATAACAAGATATTTCCTACCTTTTAATCTTTTCAATATTTCTTCAGTCCTTGATTTATTTCCAAGACAAAAATCGCCAAGAATATATACATTATCACATTTTGCTACAGTATTATTCCATAGATTAATAAGCCATTCATCGTGCTTTTCAATTGCGGTTTTCTTATCTTCTTGTAATTCTTCCAATGTAATACCACAAGCATCACGCCTTTCAGGGTTGAAATACAATATTGAAGGGTGTGAAAAATGAAGGTCTGATGTAAAATATGTTTTTACTTTTGTTCCCATATTAAAATTTTTATTAATATACAAAAAAAAAGAGGGAAAAACAAATTTCCCTCTCAAAAAACAGTAACAAGAGTTACTTTTTTATCTTTTAACCAGAGCAAGAACCTCTTGGTTAAGGGCTGCATTCACAATGTCCTCCATTGAAGGCTGAACTGTGTTACCCTTCTCATCAACCTTGACAGGCATATCGCCACCAAGAATGAAGCTGACAACTGCGCCATCGAAACCTGAAAGCATATAAGTACCACCGTCTTCCATTGTTGATGGGAAATCCGTAGTTCTTGCGTTAGAGCAGAACCACCAGATAATCTTGAAGTCCTTAACGAACTCCTCTGGGAATGCAGTGCGAAGCTTGTTCATTGCTGCCTCGTAGTTGGTCCTTTCGGCTTCTGAAAAGTTGTATCCAGTTCTCCAACTATTGCTCGGATTGAATTGCATATCGCTAACGACAAGCAACGTCTTTGGGAAATCCTCAAGAGGAATGTTAGGAGACTGCTTCCTTGTATTGACAATCAAGTCAATAAGGCTTTGGAAGTTAGTGCTACCCCAAGCAGTAGTACCTCTAGCAATCTGAGTGTACTTGTCAGTGAATGTGCCAGAAAGGGTCTTCAATCTTGACGTGTCATCGAACATAGCAACAACATTGTGGAATGCACCTTGGTTCAACTCTGAGAAGTAGACACCAAGTGAAACACATACATCGTATGCTGAAATGTTATTCTTGACATCAATCAATGAAGTCATAGAACCAGAAGTGTCAAGAGCGCAAAGAACATTACCCTTGATAGCACCATCGTTCTTTGATGCAGTTTGAATCAAACCATCGAACTGCTTATCAATGGTAATCTTAGTTGCCAAAGATGGGTTGAAATTGCATTCCTTGAGCTTACGGCCAAGTTCATAAGCGTAGCCATTGAACTTAGCAACAGGTTGAGTCTTCAACCACTCAATGTAATTGTTCTCAAGGTTGTGTGCCTTCAAGAACTTACCACTGACCAAGTTAAGCAATGCCTTACCAGGGATTGTCTTCCAATCAATGCTGCTGTAAAGGCCCTTACAGATATAAGTTTGGAACTTATGAGCAACGCCTGTGGCCTTGAACTCACGGTACTCCTTATATGACCAGCCAGCGGTCTTGGCAAACATCTTTGCCATCAAATTCGTGGACTTTGCCCAAGAAGTTGTACACTTCTTGTCAGAACGAATACGAGGCATATACTTCTTAACAAGGTCCTTGTGGTTGGGGTCACTAATACCCTCAGCCATAACTTCGAAGAACTTCTCAACCTTCAAGTACTCATCAGCACCCTCGAATGACAAAAGTGCCCACAAATCCTTCCAAGAACCAACGATAGGAAGCAACCAAAGGTTAAGATAGAACTCGTCAGGGTGATACTTGGCAATCCAAAGCAATCTCTTGAAAGCTTCGTCACGATTACCTTGACCCTTTTGAACCTTCTCAGTCTTACCGCCATTCAAAATGTTTGATTGGCGGGTAATCATTCTAAGATAGAATGGGAACTTCAATGCGTTCTCAGGGTCCTCTGACCACAACTTAGCCTGGTCTGCCCATACATCCATAATGTTCCTTCCACGGAAAGAACCTGCCTTGCCAAATTGGTCAAGCAATGCTGTGCCAATTGTTGCATAAGAAATTGCACCGTTCTCGGTACGTGCGCCATTTGCGCCAGGGCCAATCGTATTGGCCTTAATGAAACCGTTACTCATGTTTGTCATACTTATCAAATTTTAAATTAAACTTTATATGCTACTAATATACAAACCAAATTTCAAAAATCCAAATTTTTTTTCATTTTTTTTTAATTTTTTTATTTGGACGTTTTTATTACTTACAAAAACCGTGCCAAACTCCCAAACAAATCAAAATAAAATACTATTTATATGAAAAATACGTATTTTATGTCTAAAAAAATAATGAATGAAAGTCAATTTAGTGAACTTATATACAGAATGGTAAATGAAAGTCTTGATGCTTTATCTGGATATAACTTTGAGGCCAATGACAATGCAAATGATAATAATGCGCAAAATGATGATTCAAAAAAAAGAAATAACAGAAGAAGGCAACAAATAGAAGCATTCTTCAAACAGCCCGGTGTTAATCCTGCTGCTTATGCTTATAGATTATATAGAATTAAACCGGTAGAAGGTGATGATACTAACGATATGAAGAACGCAAGAAGCAAGTTTATGAAATGTCTTAACCACGAAAAAAATGAAGACGGATATGAATATGCTTTTGACTCTTCTGAAGTTAATACACTTTTCTCTATGATTTCAGGTAACGAATTGAAAGAAAACAAAATTAGTTTATCTGAATCAGATATAATGTATATGGTTAATGAATCTGTAAAAAGAATATTGAAAGAAAGTATTGATTATCAAGGAAACGATTTAAGTTATGATTCTATTTTTACACAGGAAGAACACATAATACCTAAAATAGAACAAAAAGGAGTACTATTAAAGTGGAGAAACATAGCTAAAGAAATGGGATTTAGGCTTGAAACATTAAATGATGATGATATGGAACTTATGAAAGATGCTATAGAAGATGCAATAGCACAATATGATTCTGACATGGCAAAAAACATAGAAACAAAAGAATCTTGGGATGAATTTGACGATGAACATGAATATTATCCTTCTACTGTCCTTTTTAATGCCGGAACAAGAAAAGGACATACAGACCAAGATGTAGATGATGCTTTATCAATTAGAAATGGTGAAAAGTATTGGAACAAAAGAGAGTTGGCAAACCGTGATAAAATGATGAAAAAATACATAGATGGCTCTCGTGACGAATATGATATAGAAGATGCATGGGACGGAATTCACTATTAATAAATAACATAATAGAAAAATAAAAGAGCGCCTATTAAGACGCTCTTTTTTTTGTCCGCCTTTGTACACGAGACAATCATTTACCCATCTCTTCTGAGAGGAAAAATTCCTTAACTTTAGTTTCAATCAATTCCATATTCGGATTGTAGTTCCTACATTTCTTAGTTGGGTCTTTAAGTTCCATTGGCTTCAATGTAAGATTTTCAATCTCATATCCTTCAGGAAGATTTTCCAAGATTTTCTTTTTACCAACTTCCATTACTTTTTCATTGGCGCATCTGTACTTTTCGTCATTGATAACGCAAGTAGTACAATTCAAACACATCTTTTTAAAAAGCGGCTCAATACCTTTATCTGTAATTTCTTGGCCACTTAACACACAATATTCTTTCATATTTAATCAATTTTTTCCCAAGTTTCGTTATTAGTGTCAAATTTATATTCACCAGGGGTCAATCCACCTTTATCGTTGAAATAGAACACAAGTCTGATAATATGTTCCATATTGTCCCAAATGTAATGGTAAAGTTCCCACATGTGATTTTCAAGTTCTTCAGGATAATGTCTACCCATAGGGTCATTTTCAGTTCCACGGATGTATTCATCCCAATGACCAAGTATCAAAGCAATGTCTTCCAAGGCATAACTACCACCGAACAAACTATATTGGTCAATACCCCATCCATAGCGTCCGTTTCTTGTGTCCATATCGAACACAAATTTTTCAAATTTAATGTTTTCAATGAGCTTCAAATGCTCATCAGTCAATTTAATTTTTACAAAAGCCATAATAATGAAATTTTAATTAATATACAAAAATATTATTCAGCAAACAAATAATCTTTAACTTTTTGTTCATTTAGTTTCCAAGAATTATAAGAGGATACAATATCATCTGGCACTTCTTCAATATAATGTATGACATACTTGCAGGAAGAATCCATTGGGTCTGAAGCATCATAATACTCAAACCATACTTTATATAGTTTGTTTTTCTCTAATTTTTCTTTTACACCTCTTTTCACAAAATTGAATCTACACCAATCATCATAGATTGAATTTGTTACATAATCTTCAAGGTCTTTTCCATAAAACAACTTCTTACTTTTTCCTTTAAGCCATTTTTCTTCTGGCTTTTCCATTAATGTATTAATCATTTTCTAAATTGTTTGTCACCTGAAAGGTTGATTATTAATTCTGTTTTAACTCTGAATTCATCAATTGTCTTTGCATCACAATAAGACATTGCGCTTGCAATATAACTTTTCATATTGTCAGCCCATTTAGCAATGGGGTATTCAACTTTAACAAGTCTAGCAATACCCTCTGATGTCTTACTACACACATTACCGCATTCTTTTTGGGCCCTTTTTGTACTCATTCCATAATATTCACGATATGGCTCTCTTTCTAGCCAAGCAAGGCAATGTTCTTTAAGTTCTTCAAATTCTTCATAGCTCATTCCTTTGTCCCAATCTTCACATTCTTCATTTAGATACCTGACCTCGCCACAAGCCTCTTCAGACTTTGCAAAAGAACTTCCATTCATTACGGCAAAAGCACCAAGTGCAAGACATTTTTGGATGTCATCGAAATTTGCGATTCCACCATCAACAATAATTTTAGTTGATGGCTTCCCTTGTCCGTAGTACATGTCCCATTCTTTTTTCTTTACAGCCATTTCATCAATCAATGTAGCCACAGGATAATGGATTCCGACATTACAAGAAGTAGTGCAACGACTGCCGGTTCCAATTGAAAGCCTCATATAGTCAATCTCAGCATCAGCATAATAATCGTATGCTTCAGGAGTGGCTACGTTACCTGTCATGATTTCAATATTATCGCCATATACAAATTTCAATTTTTTACAAATTTCATAAAGGCGATTCATTGTTCCTTGTGCAATATCAACACACACATAGAACTTTTCTTTGTTTATAAACAAATCAACTATTTTACTATCCAAATAAATACTTTGTGCTTCATCCAATGAAAACGAGCAAAATGTTTCTTTACAGATTTCAAGGCGCTTTTCAAAATCAACGGTTCTTGGGACAACGCAAATAAAATTATTGTCAAGCCAAACCTTATAGTTGTTTTCATCAGTTACAGCAGCCATTGGAGCCACAATTACAGGGTGAACCTTACGGCCACACATTTCAATCATGGTGTCGCATTCACTTCTGTGTTCAATATATGACACAGGTGCTTGTACGATGTTAATGTCTGATAACTCGTACCCTGTCTTTCTTAATTTACCACTTATATAACTCATAAACTTTTTTATTCATTTTTGTCAAATGGTAGGCATTGCATTCTTTGCACCAATAATACCTTGTTTCCATTCTTTTCTTATTATGTGCCGATAAACAACTTGCAAGTGCAATCATTGCAGATAGTTTATCCTTGTACTTTATCTTTGTGCATTTTCTGTTTTTCATCATTTTTTATAGTTGGGAATATCTTGTGCACAACAACAAATCGTTCTTTTATTTCTTCAGCAGTAATTGGTATGTCGTCATACCAGCCAAAAAATGCGGGTTTTGATATTGGACAAATATAGTACCCTTTTTTACTATCGAAATCTGGGTATTCATTTAAAGCATATTTAATGCCGCATTCTTCAATATTGTCGCCATAATATATAACTTCACCATTCTTGTCAACAAATTCAGTTAGTTCCCTAAACGCCCAAACTGCTGATTGAAGTGTTTCTCTATTGAAATAAAGCACAAAACCATTTGAGCCGCACGATGAATAATGCTCTTTGTCAAAATGCAAATCGTACATTTTGTCATCAAACTTATTTTCTTCGTTTTCAAGTCTTGCCCAACCTTTTATGGTCTTTACGACTTTACCATCAATGATAATTTCAAATTTTGGAGATTTTTCTTTCATATTTTTCTAATTAATAGTTCAACTTCTATTGGCTCGTCTTCCCAAGTGAGTTCTGGGAACGTTGTTGGCGGTAACGGATATGCTTCATGATTGAAATCCCAATAGAAATCTTCATTTACATCCTCTACATGACTTCCACATCTAATTGGCTTGTCTTCGCCGCTATAGAAATAAAGTTCTTGAGGGCAACGCCATTTGCATCTTGCAACCCATCCTTTAATTTTTGGTAACGATTCAATATCATTAAGGGCCTTTTTATATCCTTCACGATGGTCTTCGTTGATGTCATTTGTGTTCATACAAAATGGCATTTGAACATGTTTCTCAGGATAAGCTTCTAAAGCTTTTTCATTAATTTGTTCTTCTGTCATTTTCAAGATTTTTTATGTATTCTCTATATTCGTTAATATCTTTCCATGCTTCTTCAAGTGTCATGGCCATATACTTTTGTTTACAATTGTAACGATTTGCACTGCAACCTTCGCATGGGTCATCATAATCAGAAAATCCCCAATCGTCACCTCTATCGCATTTGTTTGAGTTTTCATACCTTAGGCATGATGGTAGTGTTAAAAATTCTTCTTGTGTCATAATTATTCAGTTTATTTTACTTCATTATCACAACATTCATAGTCACAACAGCCAGTACCATCGCAAGTCAAATAAGATAACTCACAAGTGTATTCTGTTGTACAATGAATGCACATATCGTTAATGTAACTCATATCTAATTATTTAATAACATACATTCCTTCAGTTGCTTCTAAGGCTAATCCCATAGGAATTAACCCACGATAGTCAAACATTTTCTTATTGAGCCAATCAAATAATGCCGTTTTCACTACTTCAACATTGCTGTTTCTATTATATTCATAGATATTCTTCTCTTCCTCAGTCATACTTGACATCGGGCGGAGATAAGGCTTAATCTCGTCAATTTTAGTAGTATTAATCTCAATATTTCCTCCAACGTAATATGGAATATGGTGAACATATTCTCCAAGTATTCCATTAACAGATAGATTTATTGGACAATTACTACGTTTAATTTTTACCCCATAAGACAACCTTGCCGTAATATCTTTGAGCAACAATTCTTTTTCTTCTTGTGTCATAACTTTTATTTTACACTTAATATTTTATTGCATAAACGTTTAATCCATTTATTTTGTCGTATTCTATCTCTCAACAAGAGCATTTTATATTCATCTTTAAGATTTTCAAGTGGACTATTATTTTCTTTCATAGTTATTTCAACTTTTATATGGGTTATTCTCTTCTGTAACGGAAATCGCCAATCCTTTCTCAATTAAACCTCGATAGTCAAGGTGATGCTCGTTATAGAAATCTGTGGCATTTTTTGCATTGGTTTGAATAACATACAATTTTTCGTCTATTGTTTTCATTTCATCTGGTGCATAGGCCCTAATACACAATTCAATCTTCTCTTCTTCAGTCATACTTGACATTGGGCGAAGGTAAGGTTTAACATCTTCTATATCACAAGCTTGGTCTTCATCATTTACGCCTATTTCAAATGTTTCAGGCCAAACACATATTACTGTGTCATCAACATATCTATCAATACCATATTTAATGCAATGTTCACCAAAATCTATTTGCACTTTTAACCCATAAGACAACCTTGCCGTAATATCTTTAAGTAATAATTGTTTTTCCTCTTGCGTCATAGCTCAAGTAATTTTTTTATTATTTTCTCTTTACAATAATCTTCCAAGATATACTTGGTTCCGTCTTTACCGACTAAAGTACATTCGGTGTTATCTTGAATATTACCATCAGGTGTACGCCTAGCACTTTTATATTCCTCTACTCTACTAATCTCATCAACATTCATAATATATCGTCTTACCGTACTCTGTCCAATAAAATGGAAATATATTTCTATGAATTTTATCATGCTAAATCAATTTTATACATATTTTCAGTCGCTTCTAATGCAAGTCCCCTTGGAATTAATCCACGATAGTCAAACATCTTTTTGTTGAGCCAGTCAAATACAACTGCGGATATTCCTTTATGCTTCCATATAGAAAACTCAACTCCTTCTTCAATATAATCAAACAACTCATCATCGTGCCACTTATCAAAAAGTTTAGTAAACTCCATGCTTTCTTCCTCTGTCATGCTTGACATCGGGCGTAAATAAGGTAATATTTTAAATGCACCAATTTGATTTAAATGTTTAGAATTGAATCTAACTGGTTTTTCGCTATAAATATGATAAAATTTAACGCCATATGGCAACCTCGCACAGAGGTCTTTAATTAGTATTTCTTTTTCTTCCTGTGTCATAATTCAAAGTTTTAATAAAACATAGTATAAGGGTCTGAGCCAAGTATGTTGTCTAATTCTTCTTGTGCACTATCATCCCAATAATAGTCCAATTCTGAAGATTGCCTTTCTGATACAACTTGTGGCTTACGCTTAATTTGTGGAGTTATATCTTCGAAATACTTCTCTCCAAAATGTATGACTGCTAGTCTTCTTCTTTCTTTTTCATCTGCTTTTTTAAATATTTCCACTAAATCTGGAAAATTACATTCTCTTATTTTTTCTATCCAACTTATTACTATTTTATTATCAGATACTTGTATTTTCATCATAATCTATTCAATTTTAATGTCATCATAATCAGCCTCAGGAAAATTACTCTTAAGCTCATTCATATCTTCTTGTGAAATATAGATTTCAGTCAAATATGGGTCATAATCAGACGCATTAGGACTAATATCTGTTTTCTTTTTTCCACAATCGAGTGCAAAAGACACCAAAATCTCAAACATGTAGTCAGGATAACGTGGCCAACCAAACTCTTTGAACATACTCATTCGGTGTTCGTATTCATTTTTGATTTTTTCAATGTCAAGTTTCGCTTTATATTCAGCGTAACCACAACAAGATTCTAAATAATATCTTATCATATGTTTCGTAATTAAATAATATTATACATTCCTTCAGGTGCTTCAAGAGCAATACCTTTTTCAATCAAGTCATTCCAATCCAAATGGTGTGAGTTATAAAATACTGACCTTAAATAACTTGTTTTAGCGTCTAATTTCCATCTATCAACTACTGTTTCAGCGTTTTCCCATTCATCAAGATAGTCAGCACATATTTCTTTTACTTCATCTCTCTCTTCCTCAGTCATACTTGACATTGGACGGAGATAAGGCTTTACATGCTCCACAGGGAAAACTCCAAAATCATATCCAATTGCATTTTGAAAAGTACAATTTCCTTTTTTGGGGTTAATTGTTTCCAATATATCATCCGTATATTTATCCTTTTCGTAAAGTGCTGGAGATTTTGGACCATACCATACATTACATTTTACTTCATAAGGCAACCTTTCTGAAAGGTCTTTAAGGAGTAGTTCTTTTTCTTCTTGTGTCATAATTATTCAGTTTTAGTGTTATACATTCCTTCAGTTGCTTCTAATGCAAGTCCCATAGGAATTAGCCCACGAAAGTCAAAATGGCAAGAAAGAAGCCAATCAACATATGCAGAAACAGAACAATTCATTGAGCCGTTTTCATCAAAGAAACAGTCATATGTTTCCTTTTCTTCATCTGTCATTGATGACATTGGTCTAAGATATGGAAGTATATTGAAATTATTAGTCCCATTAATAATGTGAGAAAGAATTTCACAAGTCAAAGGCTTGGCAGAAACTGAAGTTCTTACCATTACGCCATAACTCAACCGTCCACATAGGTCATTGATTAATAATTGTTTTTCTTCTTGTGTCATATTATTTAATTGTCAAAATCAGCCCACTCGTTAAAAAAATATGTTATATGCACTTCTTCTTTAAAAGTGTTTCCATACATGTCTTGTTCAAACATAGTTGCAGAAACGTTCATTGTATCTTTTTCTTCTTGTGCCATAATATTATCTATTTAAAATTTGAATTGCAAAATTAACATCATCATCGTCAAGTCCACGCATTGAGTTTACATGGATGAAATTTGGCTGTTGCTCTTCAGTAAAGTCTTTCCTGTCATCAAGAATTACATATCTGTCACATTCAGGGTGTTGAGAAAGCCAATCATCAATTTCGGACCCCCTTGAAGTGAAATCGAGGAAATCTTGTGTGACGTGCTTAACCCACATATGTTCAGGTGTCTTGTCAATAATAAGTCCATGTTTAATACCACCCTTTTCTATACGGTCAATACAAAATGGCCAGCTAATTCTCCAATCACTTGAAAGAACTATTTTTGCACCTGTTTCTTCACATATACGGTTGACTCTTTCAGCGCACAATGGGTCAATGTCCCCCTCTTCCCCATTAAGATTTCCTGGGTTCCTGTCAGAGACATACCATTGTGTGTAATTAAGCACTCCGTCAATATCAAGAAATATTACTTTCATGGTTTATACGTTAATTCGCCTTGGCTATTTTTCCTAAGTATGTAATAATAAGGCCAAGAATAATGCTTTTTCTTGCATTCATTCCTTGCCTCTTTCAATGTTTTGTGGCCCCAAGATATGTCTTCAGACGATTTAACAACGCCATTTTCCATTTTTGTTACCCTATATATTGTATAACGTGCGTTTTTCATGTTTTCTTCCTTATCAAAAATCGTGCCAAATTATTAATTTTGCATATGTTCTATATAATATTTGTATTTTTCTTCAGTATGGTCATTATAATTAATAAAATAGTTATAATCAAAATGTACATTTGATTGTGGCCTTTTCCATCCTCTTTTTGCTTTTACATTAATATAATCATCTATGCATCCTGTAGGAAAATGTTTTATATATCCATTTACTGTCATTACTTGCGTAATCCACGTATGTATTTTATTTCCATCACAATCTACAAAATTGTTATATAATTTATTATCAACAACAGGCACATGTTGTAATTGAGAATAAATTTCACCAGTTTCATCATATGATTTTTCATAATAAGACGCATTGACACCGCCTTTAATAAATGTTTTATAAAAAGAGTTACTGAGAATATTTGTTTTATTTTTTATTCTTGTATAAACATCAAGGCGTGTATCTTTATCATTAATAATAACGCCAGAGTCACAAAAATTAATCATTGGAAAGCAAACCCCATTTACATTTTCATATAACTCATTTTCAAAAAATTCTTTTATGCTTTTTCCATTATTAATAACAAGATATTCATCATCATCAACAAATCCAATATAGTCAAAATCGTTTCCGTGATTTTCATAAAAGTTTCTATATGCCCTATGTTGTGTGCTTTCTTCACCTTCATGACTAATAAAATCAAATGGTATTATTTCAACAAAGCCTTCACTCTCATAGTCTTTTAAAACTTCAATTACTTTTGGCTCATTTTCATGATTATTGTCATAAAAATACATTTTATCAACACCAAGTTTTTTATAATATTCAACGTATTCTCTTAGATACTTGTTTCCAAGCCTTGTTAATGTTACGGTAGCTATTTTCATTATATCACTTTATTTATAAAAGTTTTCAAGCATTTCTTTTTGTTTGCTTGTTAATTTATTTGGTAATTCATAATTAATAACAACAGCATAATCTCCATTTGAATTTCTTCCCATCACATCTGGCATTCCTTTTCCTTTAAATATAAAAGCCTCTCCCGGCTTTGTTAATTCAGGTGCATTTACTGTCACTTTACTGCCATCAATACATTTGAATTCTTTTTTAAATCCAAGTATTGCTTCTGCAAATGGAACTGATTCATAATGAATTAAATTTAAATTATCAGGTCTTTCAAAATAACTGTCTTTTAATATCTTTACATGAACTATTAAATTCCCGTTAATACCATTTCCTTCTGCTGCATTTCCTTTCCCATCAACTCTAAACGCCATTCCATCATCAACGCCTCTTGGTATTTCAATTTCTTCATAAACATATTCATACCCAATTCCACTTCCATTACAATACTTACAAGCGCTAAAAGAATTGTCTTTACCAGTTCCACCACATTTTGTGCAAGGATGTGAAGTCACGCTAAATTGTCCACGACCAAATTGCTTCATTTCAGATTCCATTCCACTTCCGTGGCAAGTCTTACATACATGCATCTTACCATCATATGAGCCTGTTCCATTACAATGTGAGCACTTACTTTGTCTTTCAACTTGTACTCTTCTTTTTCCCCCTTTATAGCATTCTTCTAACGTAAGAGAAACTTCAATATGAATGTCACGTCCTTTATTAACTCTTTGTCTTCCACTGCCAAACATTTCCATAAATGGGTCTTCTCCAAATCCGCCACCCATACCACTCATTCTTCTGAAAATATCCATCGGGTCAAATCCGCCAAAATCAAAATCCATTCCGCCATTATCATATTGGGCTCTTTTCTGCGGGTCTGAAAGTACCTCATAAGCTTCTCCTATATCCTTAAATTTTGATTCAGCATCTTTCTTTTCTTGCTCAGTTCCATTTGCCCATCTATCGGGATGATACTGCATTGCTAACTTACGATATGCTTTTTTAATATCTTCTTCAGAAGCATCTTTTTGTACACCAAGTATTGAATAATAATCTTTTCTTTCAGACATAATTTTTATCTTTATTTTTTAAACTAACATTATTATACAAAAAAAATATGTTATAACAAAACTATTTATTAAAGAATAATTGTGTATACAACATAATACCATGCATCAAAATATTAAAAATAAATATTCAAGAGTATTAGATTCTAAATTATTTAATCAAAAATACTATGACTATATGCTTCATAAGGGAGAAACATATAATCAAAGCATTGTCGGTATTGAAGGGATGAAAATTGCTGATTTTTCTGATTTTATATTTGAAAACGGAAAATTATATTCAAGTATATATTGGTCTGGTTCAACAAATAATGGCGTTCTGATGAAGGATATTGGAATGACAGGAGTTGACAATGGGTTTATAAGTTATGACAAAACAAAATTATCTGTAAAAGATTTTCTTGATATATTTTTTAAAAGCGAATATGAAATAGAATCTGGTGATACAAGATTATTTTTATCCCCTGTAAGTGGAAATACTCAGTTATACAAATATGAAAGTGAACTTGTTGAAAGTGGAGATACAAAATACATGAAATTCAATGGAGGGTTTTATCAAGGGTTTTTTAAACTATTTGGATTTGATTATCAAGTTTTACCGCATAATATATTCAATGATATGGTTTTACATTTTGAAATAAGGCCAAGAACCGATTATACTCAAAGTGAAAATTCTATTAGTAATTCTTATCCTGAAAACAACGGAATTTTCTTTTATATGGGAACAAGGGCAGAAAACAAATTTTGGGGGCTTTATAATAACATTGAATATATGAAGAAGTATGTTTGTGACCCATATAGCAACTATGAAAACGATGGATATTTTTCAGATGAAGATTACCTCGAAGAAGAACCTGACATTAAAAACCCAGAGTTAAAAGATTCTGAAGGAATGGAAATGGGAGATAACGAATCTTATGAAATAACAAGTGATAATAAATTTATATTTTTTAATAGAACTGACACGGGATTCACTGTTGATAATTGGGTAGATGGGGCTGTTGTAAAACTAAAGGATAAAAAAAGACGTAACATTAACTATTTTCCATGGCTAAATAGAACAGAAACAGGATATACTGTTAACAACATAGAAGAATTGGAAGCGTTATACGACCTTATGGCTCAACAAAATGGTGAATTATCTTATGACCCATATAAAGACATAAAAAACAATGTATTTGCACTAAGAATTACTGAAAATGGAGCAATAGGATACAAATACGGTATATTGGATTGTGATAATGAAGACCATCATTATAGCGTGATTGAAGAGTATTCAAAAGATGGTATGGTAAAGCAAGATGAATGGAATTCAATAAACGTTAGATTTGCAATAATTAATCCAACATCTGATAAATGCGATTTAAGGCAAAGAAAAATGAGAATAATGATTTATGTTAATGGATATCTAAAATTCATTAGCAAACAATTAAATGCATTATCATTTAAAGAACTAAATGACTTATACCAAAGGCAAGAAGGCGTACCATATAACATATCGTTGGGTGGAGGCTCTATTGGGCTTAAAGAAATGGTGCTTCCTCCTGATTTTTATGATATACCAGGATATATATTACCATTAGAAAAAGATTTCTGTGGGTCATTTATCGGAGATATTAAATCATTCAAAATATATCTTGGACTCATTGATTATTACTCAATAAAAAACTATTTATCTTAAATAAGAATTTTAATTTAAAATAAACATATGGGCATTATATACTACAAGCTCAATACCAATCTCTTTGAGGGTGACGTTACTCATAGTGGATGTACAGGACTTAAAGGAAATGAAATTGATAGTAATTTCAACTTTTTAAGAGGATATGATATTGAATCAGCATATTATAATGATAGTACAAATGAACTTACACTTGTAAGAACAAACGGAGAAGAACTAAAAGTAAACCTTTCTGTGGATTGTGAACTTAACGGACTTTCATTTGAATATAACAAGAATAATGGAGAATTATCAGTAATATACAATGGAAATGAATTAGCATCCGTAAGTGGATTTCCTGCTGACGCATTAGTAGAAGTTCATACAGACAGCACATTAAAAGGTGATGGAACAATCAAAAATCCATTAGGAGTAAACCCAGGAGAAAAAACAGGTACTTATGCTCCTGCTGAAACTTATATTGATTTAACAGACCCGCACAACTCAATTCCAGAAGATATTAAGCCAGGATATAGAGTTCTTACTAAAGAAAACATTAAATATTCAGGCAATTTGTATTCAAAGGTCGCAATGGAAGCCATACAAGAATCTCTTAATGGAAGTGATTGGAGAATACCAAGTAAAGAAGATTGGGACATATTACTTAATTCTTTTGAAACAGAACAGCACAAAAACCATAATGATTTAACGGTTGGTGAACTTGGATATTCGGCTGGCCAGATATTAAAATCAGAAGACTATTGGAACTTCTATGAAGATAACGGCATTGAAAATGACGGAACTTGTGGATTTGATTATGCTGGCTTTGAAATTTTTCCAGTAGGCATCTATAACGAAGGCGATGCAAGTATCAGTAAAATAGGTGAAGAATCAACTTTATGGACTACAACCTCAGCAACCACACGTGAAAACTATGTAAAGACATTTGCATATGATTTGAGTGGCGTTAAGCAAGAAATTAAAAATGGATTTTTTGCAATAAGACTTGTAAAAGATTATGTAGCTGGTAATTATTTTGGATTTGAAACAATTCTTGGAAATAATTACACAACACAACGATATGGAAATCAAATATGGATAACAACAAATCTATACGCCGGTAAAAGAGAAAACAGAGATTTGATTGAAAATGGCGAAGACCAAAATTATATTCAATGTGTATTGAATGACACAACTGGCGAAAATGTTGGATATTTTATAAATGAATGGGATGGAAGTAATTGGCACAAGAAGCAATTAAGCGAAGGTGACTCAATTGTAATTTTAGATTCAAGCCCAAGTAGCGATGAAGAAGCGAAATACAAAGAATGGAGATTAATTGACGGAGAACTTTACGACTTTGAAGAATCACTCAATAAGAAAATTGAAGAAGCCGAACAAAAAGTAGACCAATTAATAAGCGATTTAACAAGCACATTAGAAGAAACAATAAAATCCACAATAAGAAATTTCCTTACAGGAACAAACAATGAAGTTTCAATTAAAGAAAAAAACGGAAAATTACAAATTGGATTTTCTGATGATGCAATATTTGGATAATAATATAAAAAAATATAATATAATGAAAAATACAGTTAAATTAAATGAAAATCAATTAATTAAATTAGTTGAAAATTCAGTTAAAAAAATATTAAAAGAGAATTTTAATACCGATGATTTTTTCAATGACTTAAATAATATGGTTGACAATCCACAGGATTATGCCGATGAATATTCTCAAGAATATCCTGAAGAAGTATATGAATGGGGTAAAAAAGTACAGCAGCTCGGATTAGAGTTAAGCAGAATTTGTGGACAGTATAGAGATAATCAAGAATTATATGAAACTCTTAAAGAAATTGAAAGCGAATACAATGCTGTATGTGGAGATTTAAATACTTATGGTATTGCTTCTCATTGGGAATCATAAAAAAAACAAAAGCGGACAAATTGGCCCGCTTTTTTTATCTTACACATTCGTAAATTGTTAATAGTGTATCATCACTAAGGTTTTGTATAAACACATTATAGTAGTTTGCCATCCAAACAAATTGGTCATCAATTTCAGACGCTTCCATCCAACCTGTTTTTTCTGATAGAAAAGCAAATCCCCAAAATGCTGTATTGCTTATAACATAATTGTCTTTGTTCTCAAACTTTTGGAAATAGGCAACTTTATCGTGCATATTATCATATATCTTTTGTTCGTAATCGTTCTCTGGCTTTGAATCTCCCATAACCATATCCCAAGCACGTTCATATATATAACCGTTTGACAGATGTATCTTATCCCAATCTATATCGCCTTTTTTTGCTTGGAAAACTTCCCTGCCATCTTTTGTCAAGAACGGCATACTGAACATTTTTCCTATATTATAATACGTGAATTTGCCATCTTTATTTACGTCAGACATTGCATTACCGTTATCTGGGTCAATGCTTAATCCTTCGGTGATATCGTAATAAAAATCATCTGAGGTCATTTCTGACAAATCCATTATTGTATCTTTAATGTATTCTTCATCGTATTCGTTTGAGCCGCTATCTAACATTTTCTGATAACTTTTTATATACTCTTGTCTTAATTTTTCCGCATCAGAATATTGATATACAACATATGGAGTTACTTTTCTATTCCTATCATACTGGTCCATCAGTTCAGATGGATTATCTCCTGCGACAATACACACAAAATGTCTATAATCATCACTGTTCATCATATCATACCACCATTTCCATTAGGAAAACCATCCTTTATTCGTTTGTTTTTATACTTACTATGTATCGGCTTTATTTTATTAGTTTCGTTTGGATTAAATGGAATATACTTGGACTGTACATAGTTTCCGTTTTTCGAAGGAACAACATCCCAATATTCTAAAGAAGCCCAATCATATGAATCTTCATTTTCAAACCTAACATCGCCATAATATTCTTTCTTACATTTCATTGGTTTCAGGATAATATCCGTTATTCTCTTTATAAATTTTTAGTATTGTTTGTAATGCTTTCTTTTTTGAATTGTCTTCACCCATTTTGCTTCTGTGTATTCCATAATATAAAATAAACAAATCCTTATATGTTATTTTTCTTCTTAACCTGAAAAGACAGAAACAAACAAAATGATAAAAAAAATTGTGGCCATTAATTTTGGTCACTTTTTCTTCCATCCATTTTAAACTATCTTCCATTACAACGCAATAACTATACCCCACGCAACCGACATAACAATAGCAAGCAAATACCTTACATTGTCATATTTATCAGCCACCTTATTACCATTTTCGTCAACATCGAAATTTGGATTTATAATACTTGATATGCATGTTAATATGAATGCACAAATGCAAAATATACCAACAGCACTACACAAAAACTTTATAATACCAATAACCCAAATCATTCTGATAATTTGTTTATCCTATTATAAATGTCATCTAACGGAACCAATCCTACGCTTCTTTCGGCAAATTCTCCGTTTTTAAAATACATCATACATGGAATGTTTGAAACGCCATATTTTTCAGCAATTGCCTCACATTCATCATTTTCGCTAATGTCAATCTCAGCAAATAATGCGTTTCCAATTTTTTCAGAATCAATGTTTTTCATTCTTGATTCAAGTGACTTGCAGGGGCCACACCATTCCGCCCCAAACTTCACAATGTGTAGATTTTCAGGCTCATAACCCATAAAATCATTAAAATCTTTTTCTCCTAAAATTTCTTTAATATCAATCATAACATAATTTTGTTTAAAAATTTATATAAAAAAAACAAGGTCATTACTGGCCTTGTTGCATAAACGAGATAATACCTTTAATACTTTAGGTTAGAAAGGAAGGTCATCTTCGCCACCAGAACCTTCGCTCATTGGGATTTCAGGTTCGGGTTGTGGTTGAGGCTTTTGAGCAGGAGCTTGCTTTGCGGTTTCTTTACCACTAAGCATTGACTCTGATTGCGTTCCACCTGTCATAGTTGATACTGTCCCCTCTGAAACAGAACCATTCTGACCGTCCTGATTATCCTCATCCTTTTTACCATTGAACATTAACTCAATTCTGTCAGCAGTGACATATTGGTTAACCCAAACTTTACCTTGGTTGTCAACTTTAACCTCAGTATTCAAAGAACCAACAATTTGTACTGGTGTACCCTTTGTCAAATACTTTACTTTACTTTCAATCACAAATGGGTCATAACTTGTGACATCAAACCACTCGGTCTTGTCTTGACCATTAACAAATGAGTTGTTAGCTACGCTAAACCTGACAAAAGGCTTACCACCTCTTGTTGAAGAAACCTCTGCGCCTTTAGCACCAATTCGGCCATCAAAAATTATTAACTTCATATTCTACAAATTTTAATTAATTACTAAGTTTAAGTTGGCCCGACAGGACTCGAACCTGTTATTCCACATCCAAAGTGTGGCGTGTTACCAATACACCACGGGCCATTAAATTTAATATAAATATACAATTTTTATTTTTTATAACAAAATATTTTCAGCAATTTTTTTTAATTCTTTAATTTTTCTTGGTAAATTATATTTGTCGCACCATTTTCTGACACAATTATCACCCATTCCAAATCTTTTTTCAATATCCCTCATTGTTTTTTCTTCTTTGGCCGCAATTAATATATCCTCTTTTGTTGGCGTTATTTTTCCATTTTTAGAACGTTTTTCATTTTTAAACTCATTCCAACACTCTTTTGAGCAATATTTGTTATTACCAACAAATTCTTTTTTACAAACAGGACAAATATTAATATTTTTTTTATAACTAAGTTTTTCATAATCAATATTAGAGCCGCAATAGTTATCAGTTAATGCATGACAATTCGGGCATAATATTTGCAAGTTTTCTAATCTATTATCATCTCTTATTCCATTTATATGATGTAATTGTAACGGTATTTTTTTTCCAAGCCATTCACTATTTCCACATCGTTCACATCTTTCTTCTTTAAGGCCTGATTTTATTAATCTGTTTCTTAAATGACTTATAGTTTTATAAGTTGAATTTTCGCATAAAACATCATTTAACTCTTTATAATTTTTTGGATGATTTTTGCATTTTATTTTAAAATGTGAAATGTCAATATTATACTTCTCAATTATTCTTTTAATATATTCATAATTAATATTTGTTGGTCTTTTTCCAAGCGAAAGACATACTTGATTTATATTGTCACTATTTTTTACTAAATCACAAACAATTTGTTCATATTCAATTTTTGAATCTTCTTTTTTAATTAATATTTCTTTTTTCTTTTGCCATTTATTTTCTCCGCAATAATAAGCAACTAACGATTTATCACAGCTTAACTCTTTACAAATATCATTATAAGAATATCCCTTATCTCTTAACTCTAAAATTTTGTTTCTTCTTTCTATATCCATATCGAACTTAATTTATTAATACATTAAATAAATAGTTCGATTACACCAAAAAATCAATAATTTTTATAAATTTTCTTCAATTTGTCTTTTTGTAAGTTCACAATATTCAGGAACTATGTCAATTCCTATGAAATTTCTATCCAATTGTAGTGCTGCGATTCCTGATGTTCCGCTACCTACAAATGGGTCAAGTACTGTATCGCCTTCATTTGTCCAAGAAAGAATATGGTCAACAATAAGTTGCAGTGGAAATACCGCCGGATGCGATGTTTTATTACTTGCAATAGCACATTTCCAAATATTGGACTTTACCTTATCCTTATTAATGGTAAAATGTTTTTTTGTACGTCCGTTTTCTCCACCCATATTCTTACACGTAGAATCGTAATCCTGTCCTGCGCACTTGCATGGAACCTTGATTGGATTGAACGTCTTTGGCTTACCCTTTGAGAATACAAACATATACTCAAATGATTGATTATAACGTGGTTGCGAAACCTGAGGCATCGGATTCCTTTTCTCCCAAATCATTGTATCGTTGAGATTAAACCCTGCCTCCATAAAAGCCAATGCCTGTTTGAATGATGTGCCTGATTTACTTCCGTTTTTTGTCCTGTCATTAACAATCCATACAACAACTCCACCATCATTAGTTATTTCATATAACAATGGTATTAAATTTCTCCATGTTTCTTCTGTAAAACTGTTTTTTTCTTGGTAATTTCTTAAATCATCATATGGAGGTGATGTAACAGTCAAATCAACCTTTACACCTTTCTCAATAAGTTCTTTTACTTTTTCTATGCAATCTCCGCAAATAACTTCACATGTATTTTTCATTATTTTTCTTCCTTACTATTACTCCAAGCTGTTTTTGTCTTTAATGGGGCCAAATAATTCCATCCTGTCATTTTTTCAGCGTAAACCAGTCCGCTAAAATCTTTTTGGTAATCAGGAGGTAACATCATTCCATTAAGATAATATACGCCATGTGTCTTCTGAAGTTTATTACCGGCTTTAATGGTCAATCCACTCTTCAATGGAATGTTTTTAACAATATCGTAAACTTCGTTTTCCATAAATTTCTTTTTTATATAATTATACAAATAATTAAAATTAAAATCAAATAATTGTTTCACCTAATCCTCCATTAAGTACAAAAAGCCCGTAATTACCTGCTGCAAGTGTTTTATCAGAATTAGCATAGCAATACTCGCACATATGTGGGCACGTATTATATTGTCCAATGTCTTTACTTACAATACATCCACATAAAGCACGCTGGCCGGTATCTTTATTGCTTTTAGTTCTAGCCCCGTAATAATCACTATTGATTACAATAGCGTCTTTTGGCATATCATCAGAGCCAAATATAAAATCATCAACACATTTTATTTTAATCCCAAGAAAGTCCATAAGTTCTTTGTCTTTATATGATATCTTGGTGATTAGTTCATCATCAATACATTTGTTGTGTTCAATTCCAAATTCAGACAAATCAACCTTTTCGCCACAAGTTGCAAGTTTATAGTTCCATTGTGAAAACTTGTTCAATTCCGAAAGTACTGCTGCAAATTTCAATTCTGATTCTTCATCCCATTCTTGGTAGTGTACCCCGTGTGTGGTTAGGTTGTTTTGCACTTTCTTGTATGTTGATATATCAGCAAAACTAAATACCAATTTATCCGTATATCCAAGTAGTTTGTCACCTATTTTTTTAATTTTGTCAAGCAGAATAGGGATTGTGATTTCATCAGTAAGTATTAACGGGTCAAATCTCCATATAACATTACCTTTTCCTAACTTGTCAACAAGTGCCTTGAATGTTTCTATCCTTTCTTCCAATGATGGTACTCCTTTTTCAAGTCCCTCATTTTCATAATCATTCAATGTATATTGAACATAACACCCGATACCACGTTCTTTCAGTTCATCCAAATGTGGAATCAATGGCTTTGGGTTTTTGGACCAAAATACAATGAATTTACACTTATTATAAGTAATGTAACTTTTTTCTTTTGTAAACGGATTAATCCATGCTGAATATCCAATATTTAATCTATGGAAAAACCAATCTGAATAAAATGCAGGAATGTCAGTGCTTCTGCTTGCTGATATAATCAATGGTGCTTGTGCTTCTACATCAGTGCCATCTTCTCTTGTAATAAATTGTCTCGGCCACTTCATAATATTTCAACTATTTTTAAACTTTTTGATGCATATCCTTCACGTCCGTCTGAGTGAATTCCTTCATAGAAATATGTTCCTTTTGGAATTATACACTTGAATATTCTTGATTTTTTAAAACATCCAAGACTACTATGTAGAGCATTAAATGCAGTCATTTCTGAAATGTAAGAATGAAAATATCCTTTAGATATATCTCCGAAAACGCTAAAAGTTGCTCTTTCAGCCCTGTACTCTTTTCCTAATTCCCATTTGAACGAATCTTGTAGTGGAGAGGATAGAATTCCATTATTGTCATACTTGAGAACTTTATAGCACTCAATATCATTTTCTGCTTTTTTCTTTGATTTCCATGAATATAAGCACATAATTTTAATCGTCTTGAAAATGTTTTATTGTTGGTCCATCATCATAGTCATGTTCTTCTTTCCAATGGCTAAACAAATTTGAATCATAATTGTCAGTCATTTCTTCCTCTTCATTCAAATGGCTCATAAGATTAAATTCATACTCTTTCATTGAGTCATATTCTTCATCGTCTTGGAAGTGTTTCATACATCTTTAATTTCAAACTCGCTTATTAATTCACCATGTTCTTCTGCATATTTTTTGGCAAATTCTCTTGCTCTTGTATTAATGTCATACAATGAAGTTTCGTAATTTACATCCATAAATCTACAATACGCTTCTTCATCCCAAATAACTTGTTTCCATGTTTGGCCTGTTCTATTATATTCATCAAGATAGAACAACTCATAGCGTTCTTTTTTGTTTTCTATTTTTTTAAAAATTCTGAATTTCATATGTTTAAGCTTTTTTAATTTCGTCTATTGTCATATCTAATGCAAGTATTCTACCTTTTATGTCATAATACCTATGGTCATCTTCTGTATAATATTGTAATCGTTCCTCCCAAACGGCTTTATTTGACATAAGATAATAAAGAACATCTTCCTTCCTAAGCCATCCATAAGTTGGAACAGAATCCATTATAACTTTTCCATTTTCTATATTAAATGATTTCATAGCTTATAATATTTTAACAGTTTATCATTATTGCATAACCTTTATAAATAAGTTCATGGAGTTGGTCTATATCAACATCCATTTCTTCCCATCTATGATAGAATGATGGCATTGTTGTTCTTCCAGGATGATGGAGTTCGGCATATTCATCTGATTTCCTAATTGTTTCCATTACCCAATAATCTTTACACACCTTGATTCTCATTGTTACCTCCGTAATATGTTTTCAAATAATTTTCAAATTCTTCTTTGCTGACCAACTTACGATATGCACATGCTGGCGTACAGGCGAAGCAAAATTTTTTTCCATTAATAACATCTGTATCAGTACAGATGATGCATTTGTTGTCTTCCATATGGTTTATTATTTTACTTTTAATATGTATAAGTTCTCAGGGTGTTCACCGAATACGTCATGGGTTACATTGCATATCCATATAGGATAGAGTAAATCATAATCTCCGCATGCTTGGTAATAAGCACCATCATCATCGTGTTCTGTTCTATTGAAATGAAAAATATATTCAATTGTATCTTCATCTGATAATGTAAGGGTTATCTCATTTTTTTCTTCATCTCTCCAGTCATTTGCAGAATCAAGAAGCCATTCCAGTGCATCATCAGCACCCATAACCATTTCATTTTCTTCTTTTGTATGGTTTGGAATGTCGGCATACCAATTACCGTTTTCCTTATAAAATCTAACGTCAGTTTTCATTTTTTAAATTTTGTATTTTGTTATAAATTTCACTTTTCTTTTTAGATTCTTCACAACTACGGCAATCATCACACCCATTTCCGACACATCCTTCACAACATCTATAATATTCGTGCCATAGTTGGTCTATTTTTTCAGCAACAGTTTTCTCAGGTATTTTATATTCTTTATTGAAGTCAATAAAAACACGCTCAATAGTGGGCCATTTTATTTCTCCATCTTCTTTTTTTGCTTCACCCATAACAGATTTGGTATATTCTTCTAATTTATCTTGCATTACAGAAGTCAATCCAATCTTTTCCCAACGTTCACGTATTTCTTGTCTTATTTTTCTCTGTTCTTCAAGTTCTTCTTCTGTTAATTCTTTATTTAAAGCTTCAAACTTATCATAAAATTCAACACTCAATCTTGAGAACATTTCATATTTGTTGTCATATAACGGTCTGTATATAACACAATCAAGCCACCTGTCAAAATTGGGGTCTTTCATTCTTGCGTTTTCCGATATGACTTCATATAATTGCCCATTAGATTTACACTTGTATATATTCATTTCTTTTTGAATTTATTAATTTTATCTTTCCACTTTTTCATTAATTCCTTTTCATCTTTTTCAGTAAGAATTTTTGTTGTGTTATTCAATTTTTCTAATAATGAATTTTGTGCTTCTTTTTTTGTTTTTTCAACACTGGTAAGATAGTATATGGAACCTCCGTCAGTTGCTTTTGCCGGAAGAGTTACTTCATAGTTACTTTCAGAGTATTCAAACGACCACCAACCACTCATGCCCAAATAAGAATCGTTAATTTCTCTTGAAATTAGGAAATATATTTTTCCGTTTTCGTATATGGTTGGAGGTAATTCTGAGTATTTCATGAATTTATTATTGACGGTGTTATTTCAATTAACCTAGGTTCGAAAGTTACACATCCGCTAAAAAGATGCATATAAGAGTATTTATCATATTTGCTTTTGGTTGAAACTGGTTTAATATCAAGTTGTGGGCTCTTACAATAAGAACAAATTACACGCCCATTAGCTTCTTCAATCTGTGTAGCTCCACAATATTTACACATTTTATTGTTGTTTATTATCGTTTATTACCATTTCTCTTACTCTGCATAAAAAATCAAAATCTTCTGAACTTATTTTAACAGTATATTCGCCAGTGCCGTTTTTCGATTTCATTGTAAGAGTTACATTTCCGCTTTTATCTGATTTAAAAAGCAAGTCATGTTTATCATTTTCTGTTATTCCTCTTAAAATAATTTCCATTGTATTTAAATTT
>JAEEGL014812740.1_pt1 | contig 27170 bp, 17 predicted proteins | sample 9134231 | NCBI WGS metagenome assembly JAEEGL01 (sample SAMN16246548, study PRJNA631951) | gut metagenome | biome: gut microbiome; feature: rumen; material: fiber-attached | host: Bos | place: Iran: Karaj | collected 2018-10 | reverse complement strand
CTATTATTTGTTCTTTTGATTCAGGAAAACATGAAATTGTTTATAGAGAAAATTGCTTTGAATTATATGGATATGATTTTATGATTGATAATGAATTAAATGTTTTCTTAATTGAAATTAATTCTAGTCCTGCTATGGATTATTCTACTAGTATAACTGAAAAATTAGTTCAAGAAATGAGTGAAAATTTAATTCAAATTGTAATTGATAAAAGAGAAACATGTAGAGATTTTGAAAGAATTGGGAAATTTATTAAAGTTTATGATGGAAAAGAAGAGATAAGTGAAAAATTTGTACCTAATAAAAATCTTCTTTATTAAATTATTAAGTCGAAATAAAAATATTGAAAAAATAGGTAAATAATAAATAACTTTCTATTTTTTTTAATATATAAATAATAAAACCCATAAATTGAAATTATATTTTCTATTAAATAAAAAATAAATTATAAAAAAAGAAATACTTTATTTAAAATGTTGTAAAATTATTCATATTAATATTTTTTTTATAAAAAAAAATTATAAGATTAATAATTTTAATTTAAAATGAATAAAGATAAAAGGATATTAGCAAATAAAATTAGAACTTCACTATTAGTTACTATTAATAAAGAATTAATGGAAATAAGAGAAAAAAAACAATTATTAATAAATAGTAAAGAATATTCTGATTATCAAAAAAAATTTGATAATTTTGTAATTTTAGAAAGAGATTTAATTAATGGTCCAAATCATAATAATACAAATAATATATCTTCAATTAATTTTTTTAGTTTTCCTTCTGAAGATTATCAAAATGATAAAAATATTATGATACAAAAAATTCAAATTTCAAAAAGAAGAAATGCTATTTTTCAAATAAGAAGGAAAATAAAAGATTTTTATTTAAAACAAGAAAATGAAAATAAAAAAAAAAAAATCTATGAAAATATTCAAAAATTAAAAAATTTTTGTTCTCATTTAAAAAGTAAAGAGGCAATAACAATCAATCATAATCAAAGGAATAAAAGTGCAATAATTAGAAGAAAAAAATATTCATTATTAAATAATAAAAATATATTAATTAGTGAATGTAATCATCTTAAAAGTGATAAAATACAAATTAAAAAAGAAACTGAATGTATAATAAAATTACATAAAATGTGGAAATCAAAAAAAAAAAGTTTAAATAAAATTGAATCAGATAAAAATACTAAAATAACAAATTTTTCAAAAAGAGTAAAATTGTTCTTTAATGAATAAAAAATGTATTTTATAGACAAAAATTTTTTATTTTATAAAATAAATATTGGTAGCATAAAATCTTTTATAATATATAATAGTTTTATATATAATATAAAAAAAAATTAAATTTATTTAATAAATTAAATATATTGAAATGTATAAAGAAGATCAAAGAAATTTAATATTATCTAAAAATAAAAATCTTCCACAAATTAGAAATTATCAATTAATAAAAAAAATAGGACAAGGTTCATATGGAAAAATATATTTAGCAGAAGACATAAAAAATTCTTCTTTATATGCTTTAAAAATTGTGGATAAAACTTTTTTAGAAATTCTTGGAAAAACAGAAGAAGCTTTTATTGAACAATATATGTTAATTCATTTAAAAAATAAAAATATCATTAATTTAATTTCTTGTTTTCAAACAAAACAAAAATTAATTTTTGTATTAGAATATTTAAAAAATGGAAATTTTGAAGATTATCTTAAACAAATACAAAGTAAAAATGGAATTCTTTCATATGAAACAAGTAAATTTTACTTAGCAGAAATGTTAAATATTTTATTATTATTTCAACAAAAAAACATAGCACATTTAGATTTAAAACCAAGTAATTTTTTATTAGATGAAAGACTTCATTTAAAATTAATTGATTTTGCAACATCAAAAATAATAGGAAAAGAATATGATATAAAATCAAAAAAATTCATAAATATAAATAAAAAAATAGATAATTTAATAGGAACTGCTGAATATGTTTCTCCAGAAATTATAAATAAAAACGTACAAAATTATAAAAGTTGTGATATTTGGTCATTTGGAATTATAATGTATGAATTATTTCATGGTTATACACCTTTTAAAGGAAAAAATGATTTAGAAACAATTGAAAATATAAAAAAAGGTAAATATAAAATAAATGAAAAATTACCAAATGATGTTAAAGATCTTATTATAAAATTATTAAATTATAATCAAAATGAAAGATTAGGTTTAAATGATATTAAAGATATTATGAATCATAAATTTTTTAATGGAATTAATTTTGAGAATTTATATAATGAAATTGTTCCTGAAAATTTCAAAAAAAGTTCTTCAGAACCTTGGTTTGTTGAAAGAAAAATTAGTTTTATGGAAGAATTATATTCAACTGATGAATCTGAATATGAAAATAATAATATTGATAATTATGTAAATCAGAAAAAAAATTTTATTAATTTTTCTTGTGGAGATGATTTTTGTGTTGTTAAATTTGATGATAAAAAAATTACATTTCAAGAAAATTATTTTATATTATAAATATGGATTTTATATAGAATATAATCATCATAAAATATTTTCATTTTGTTTGTATTTATTTGTATAAAATTAATTCATTTTTGTATTATAAAGAGGTAATAGAAAATTATTAATTGTTTTTGTAAAATTTTTTTTTTGAATCACGAAAGAAAATTTAATATGTCATAGAATATAATATAGAAATTTTTGTTTTTGAATATATTAATATTATTAATAAATTTATCAAAAAAAAAATAAAAAAAAAAATTTATAAAATTACATTATTTAATATTTAAAAATTCATTTATAAATTGAGGTATTTTTTGATTACATGTTTTTAAAATATTATATAAATCTTTAAATAAATTACAATCATTAGGCATAACTAATGAAAAAGCTTTTCCTTCTTTACCACATCTTCCAGTTCTTCCAATTCTATGAACATAACTATTTATATTATTAGGTAAATCAAAATTAATAACATAATCAACTTGTGGAATATCAAGTCCTCTACTAGCAACATCAGTAGCAATTAATAACATTAATTTTCCTTTTATAAAATCATTTAAAACTTTTCTTCTTTCTTCCATATTTTTATCTCCATGAATATCATTCACATTATAATTTTTCCCTTCTAAAAAATTTTTTAATCCACTTGTATCTTTTTTAGTATTTACAAATACTAAAGTTTTTCCATTTATAATTTGTAATATTTTATGTAAAACCATTAATTTATCATTAATTTTTCCACTTTTAATAAAAAATAATCTTTGTTCTACATTTACATTTGCTGATTCATTTTCTCCTAAAAAATTCCCAGTATTAATAAAATAAAAATTTCCTTTTAAAAATGTTTCCATAATCCTTAAAACAATTTTAGGAAAAGTAGCAGAAAACATAAGTGTTTGTCTATCATCACTTAAATCAAAATCTTCTACAATTTTTCTTATATCTGGTTCAAATCCCATATCCATCATTTTATCAGCTTCATCAATAACTAAAAATTCACACATATCTAAAGAAATAAATTCCTTTTCTAAAAAATTAATTAATCTTCCTGGAGTTCCTATTAAAATATCACATCCTTCTCTTAAATCTGCAATTTGATTTGAATAATCTGCACCTCCATAAACACATACTGGAATAATTTCAGTTTGATATAATAATTTTAATGCTTCGTAATATATTTGAATTGCTAGTTCTCTTGTTGGGACTATTATTAATAAAAGAGGATATGATATTCTTTTTTTTTTATTTATTAAAGGATAATTATTCGAATATAAAAGAATTGATATTGGTAATAAATATGATAATGTTTTTCCACTTCCTGTTTGAGCACAACCTACTAAGTCTATACCTTTTAATATTATTGGAATTGATAAGTTTTGAATAGATGTCATTTGGTTAAATTGTAAAGTTGATAAATTATCTTGAATTATATTTGGAATTTGAGATATTTCTTTGAAGGATGTTGGGAAATTTGATGTATCAACTTCTTGATTTTCTGAGTTGTAAAGTTTTAATTGTGCATTTGTTATATTTAATGTTTCAACATCTGATTTTCCATTTTTTAAATTTTGTAAATGCTCATTTATTAATTTTTCTGCTTTATTTTGTAAAATTATATAAGAATCTTTTTTTCTATAAAAATATCTTGAATGGAAAGTATTGTACATTTTTCAAAATAATTCACAAATAAATAGAAATATTTATTAATTTAAATAAAAAAAATTGTTTTACAATATATATAATAATTATAAATAAAGATAATAATATTATTTATCAGTTGTCATAATTTTGAATATTGTTTCCTTATATAAGGAGTTATAAAGGATAGAATAAGTCATAAAATATGCATCATCATAAGAAAATGATAAACAAAACAAGCTTCAGAAGCACCAAAATATTCAAAAAATTTTAATCTTAAATCCATATCATAGATTCTTAAACTATCTTAACTTCCTATTATTGTTATATAGAATCCTTTATTTGAAATTCCAATATAAAAAGTTCTCTACTTGATTGAATTTTTACAAAAGAATTTGTTGAAAAAAAGACCTTTTAAAGGTTGAGTATATCTTAAATCCCTTTGAAATAATTATCTAATGTGATTAACTGAAATTAAAATATTTTTAATTTTTAGACTTATTTGAAAATTATTAATACTACCAGAATTTAATTGATATAAAGCTATTTTTTTTCGTTAGAAATAAATTAAAATAGATTTATTTTTAGAAGTAGACATTAAATTGAATATCATCTTTAAATAAAAAAACCTTAGTAATCATATATAATTCCTTTAAATTACTTACTAATCATTTACTTACAACTATTTTCCAAAATCTAATTTCACCATTAAATCTATCTTAAAAACAAAATGCATTCACTATTATAATAATAGCAATAACTACTCATTTAGGTTCATTATCAATTTACCTTAATTGTTTTTATCCCAAATTCAATAATATCTTATATTATCATTACTCCAACTTCTAATTACCAAATCATCATTAAATTCAATAAATTGTGATAAACTATTTCATACTCTAATTTTGATTTTTCATTATTCCTTTGAGTTAAATTTTAATTAATAAATTTTTTCAATTGTTTTAAAATTTTAAAAAAAAAAAAAATTTAAATATTCTATTAATTATTTTATGACCTTTTCTTTTTAGTCTTTTTCTCAAAAAGCATTTTTAGATCAAATATAATAAGGTGTATGCATAAGTTTATCAGGAACTGAATCCATTTTAACCTTTGCATTAAATTGACTACAAACTTCAGCAAATTTCAAAGCTGCAGGTTCTCTAATAGGACCATTCCAATTCCAATAATAAAATGTTTGATTAAAAGTGATTTGTTCCATAATTTCAAGAGGCATACCAGTAGTATCCCAAATACAATGAAAATGAACAGGAGTAGCAGTACCTTGATTAACATATTGAGGTTGTAGATAAAATTCAAAGTATTCAGGAGTAGTTACATCACAATCTACTACAGTTCCACTTGGAGGATTCATTACTTTATCATCTTCAGTTTGGAAAAATTTAAGATCTGTTTTTTTATTTACTGCAATAACTGAAAATTTAGGTTTAAATGAACTATCATATCCTCCATTATTTGTATCACCTGAAAAAAATGCTTTAAATACTGGAAGTTCATCTATAAATATTTTTTGAATTTGTTTTTCATTTCCTCCTTGTCTATAAACTATTACATATTCTGGAAAACGATTATGTTTATTATGAAAGAATCCTATTGCTTGTGATAATAATGAATTTAATGTTGATTGTAATTCAGTTTGTTCTGTAGAAGAATCTTTAATTTGAGTAAGGAAATTAGATAATTTTGGATTATATGATGATGTCATTATTAATTTTACTTTGTTTTTTCCTGCACGAGATGAATTAATTCCAATTATCATTGAAGGATTTCTCATTAAATTATTATCTATATTAATATTATAAAGTTCACAACCTACTTTAACATTCATTTGATTTAAAACATTTGAAAAATATGATAATCCTTTTTGATTTCTACTTTTATCCATATTAATAACTTGTGTAGGTATTCCAATTTGTTCATATAAATATCTTTTAATTAAAGGATAATAATTTGATGTGTGATTATTTAAACAAATTAAAGCTAATCTTTTACCATCATTAAAATTAATTTTTCTTAATTGATCAACAAATTGATTTGCATTTCTAGCATCAATTAATTTAATATTAGGTTTTTCAATATGAATTCCTAAATTTTTTGCACATTTCAAAAGTGAATCAATATTTTTTTCAGCATTAGATTTTTGATTATTTAAAGTAATACAAATCCAAGAATTAGAATTAAAATCAAAAGCTTGAATTACATGATTAGCTCTAAATCTTCCTTTTTCAACATTCACTTCTTGTCCTTTAAATTGAATTTTAGGATCAATTAATTTTCTTCCTTTTAAATTTAAAAAACCACTAAAATTTGTTCCCCATTCATCATTAATTTCTTTTGGTGAAAGTTTTAGTATTTTATCACCTGATTTACCAGGAATTTCTTTTTTTTGACTATTTGTAAGTAATCTATTAATTTCTGAAATTTTATTTAATTTCTGTTGTGGAGTTAATTTTTCTGCCATTCTCCTTCTTGTATCAGTTCCACTATCTAAACTCTCATCATCCATTCCACATAAATAAACTAATTCAGGAATAAGAAATCTAACATTTTCATTTTTAACCTCATTATCACCTCTTGATAATTCTTTTAAAAGTGGTTGTGCTCTATCTTTAATTTCAATTTTATATTGTTGTTTATAATAATTAAACAAGCTAATATTAATAATAGTACCATCTTGTTGTTTAACAGGAATTTCAGTATTATCAACATTTCTATCAAATAAAACATCACCGATTTTATAAATACGATAACTACCATATTGAGCAAGTACACTTCTTCCTTCAAAATATTCTTTAGATATACTATAAAAATCACCATTTTGATGTTTATTTTTTAATTCTTTTAATTTATCTAATGCAATTTTTCCACTTATAAATTTAGATTTATCATTAACTCTCAAATACAATCCACATTCAGTAATAACAGCAGCAGTACCATAACCTTTTAATTTATAAATACCATTATTTAAACTTTCTCTATTTGTATAATCAAAAAATGATCTATCATCAAATCTGATAAATCCTTTATTTGAACTTAAAATTGTTTTGATTAAAATTTCAATAAATGATTTAACTCTAATATCATTTTCATTAAAAGTATTAACTTTAGTTAAATCTAATATATTTGCAGTCTTTGATATTTCAACAGTATATTCTTGATCATCTAATTTACATGTTAAAGTATTCATTTGATCATCATTTTCATTAGCACTGCTAAATATTGAAAATCCACTTGAAATATATGGATGAAACATTTTTTTTAAATCTTTTGAAAGTGAACGTATTATTCTTCTTACAAGTGGATAATTATCTACTGCTATTTCTGGTGTTATTTTTACTGAAAATTGCTGAGCATGTTTTTTTGATGGATTAAAATGCATTTTTAATAAATTACAAAGGAGATTTATTGGTTTTTCATTTTTTTGATTTCTTAATTGCATATTCAATGGAGGTTTTTTTACATATACTATTTTTGTACGTTGTTTCTTTGGTAATATCTCTTTTTCTTTTTCTTCTTCCATCTCAGGTTTTTTTAAATTATTTATTCAATGGTTATCTATCTCGAATTTATACTTTTTCATATGGATGAAAAAGAATTATTTTTAAAATTTAAATTTTGAATTTTTTATTTATTTTTTGTAATTTAAAAATTTTTGTTATTTTTATTATATTTAAAATATTCAATAAGAATATTATGTATATTTATATAAAATATTGAATAATAAATTTAAATTAAAATATAATATATGTTATAAATTGTCCTTAGTATCATAATTATTGCTAAATATTATATTTTGATTTTGAAAAAAAATTAATAAAACAATTAATGAATTAAAAATAAATAATAATAATTATTTTTTATTTATTAAAATTTTTTATAAATTAAATTTGCTATTATATTTTGTTATTTATATTAAAAAATATTAACCTAAAAACATAATGATAATAAATTAATTAATCAGTAAAAAATATGTACAAAAACTTTATATATTCAAATATTTGTTAATTCAAAAAAAAATTTAGTCATCCCACTTTTTATAATCATTTTATCAAAAATTTCCATTTTATCAATTAATAACCATACTCCATTAGTTGATTGTTTATTATTAATATCTTCATTTTCGTTAATGACATTTCCATCATAAACATATAATTCATTTTTTTTTTCATTATAAATAAATGATATTTGAACTCTACTTATTCCTGGTTCTTCTGTTATTTTTATATCACAATCTTCACTTCTTCCTATTCTAATTATTTTTTTTTCCTTAAAATTAAAATTAATTTTTTTTTTTTTGAAATTTATAAAAATTTGACTTGAAGAAAATTTAATTTCAGTTTTTAAATATAAATAATTATTCAGAGAAAATACTAATTTAGAATTATCTTCAGTAATTAACAATTTAGGATTTATTTTTAAAAAAATACCAGTTCCTTCTTTAAAATCTTTTATAAAATATTTATTATCAAAAATTTCTATATCAAATTGATGTGGTTTGATATTTGTATCAAATATTTTATAATTTATATTTTGATAATACACTTCCTCATCTTTTTTTATTGTAGAACTTCCAAATGTAATTATTTTATTATCTATATTTATATTTAAATTGTTTTTTTCACTTGAAAGTATATTATTTATTAATGTTAACTTATCAATTTGAATATTAGATTCATTTGATATTGTAATAATTAAATTTATACTATTTTCACTATCTTTTGGTGATAAAATTTCAGGTTTTAAAATTTGAGTATTATTATTATTTCTCAAATTTAAACTTGAATCATTTTTTGTAAAATCTTCTATAAATGATATTTTCTTTGTATTATTAGTAACATCTAAATTAGTTTTATTATTATTATTAGTAATATTAATTGAGGATTGTTCATTTAAATAATTATTTATATCATTTTTTGAATTATTAACTATAAAATGTTTACTATCAGTTTCATTTATCAAATTATTTATATCAATTGATTTATCCTTATTATAACCAATAATACATCCCATATATTTTATTTATAATGAATAAAATTAATAAACTTAAATTTTTTAAGAAATAAAAACTTAAAAATAATAGTATAAAGAAAATTATGGATGATTCTGAATTAATGTTAGTCTATGAATGGATTGATTCAATACCGTTAAGTAGAGAAAAAAAAAATATGACAAGAGATTTTAGTGATGGAGTATTGGCTGCAGAAATATTAAAACATTATTTTCCAAAATTAGTTGAATTACATAATTATCCAAGTACATTTAATACAAAACAAAAGTTATCAAATTGGAATACTTTAAGTATTAAAGTTTTAAAAAAAATTAATTTTTCAATTTCACAAAAAGAAATAAATGATATTATTAATTATAAACAAAATGCAATTGAAATGGTTTTATTTAGATTATATAAATTAATTATTAAACATGATTCTTCTGCTGCAAATTCTTTTTTTAAAAATAAAAATAATAATGATGATAAAGAAATGAAAATGGAATTAAAAAGTCTAACTGAACAAATTAATAAATTATTAGCTCAAAAAGATAGTTTAGAAAAACAATTAAAACAAACTGAAGAAGGAAATGTATTTTTACAAAGACAATTACAACAATTAATGAGTCAATTAGAATATTTACCTAAAATAAATAATTTTAATCAATAAAATGTTTTTATTAAAATATTTTATTTTATTAAAATATATTTTTTTCAATATTATTTTTATTATTTATTTAAATAATAGTTTTTAAATGAAAATAGATAATAATAAAGAGGAACATTTAACAAATGATATATTATCTCAAGATAGTAATAATATTATTTTGAATAAATCTATAGGAAATGATGACTTAGATCAAAAAAAAACTAATAAATTAAATTTATCATCAGATGCAAAAAATTTGTTAATAATAAGAATAGTAATAATTGCATTAGCATTTATATATATTCCCATGGATATAATATTAGAAAAAAAATTATCAAAAATTGAAATAAAACATTTTTTTCCTTTTATCAACAGTATAAGTTCAAAAGGTCTTTTAAAAAATAAAATTTTTTTTGAATTTTCTAATTTTATTGAAAATATATTAATAAATAAAGATGCAATTATTATATATACTTCTATAATATATGTTTTATTTCATCCAATTATTGGATTAAAAATTTCAATAGTAATTCAAATTTTTTATTACTTTGGAATACTATTAAAATGTATAATACAAAATAAAAGACCTAGTTGGTTATTAGATGAAGAAATTAATATTTGTGCTACTTCATATTCTAATCCTAGTGGTTCTTTTTTAAATTTTTCTTTTTTTTATTTATATACTTTAATTTCATTTAGAACTGCTTATAAAGAGAAAAAAGATTTATATTCTTCAATATTTAGGTTCTCTATATTTTCAATTTATTTAATAATTTTAATATTATCAGGTTTAATTTATTTACTTTATAGATTACATTTTATTTTTGAAATAATATATACATTATGTTTAGCTTTATTATCAATAACTATATTATTGGATTTTGATAAATTAATTCAAAAGAATTTAATTAAAAAACTAAAAAATATTTTCAAAGCAAGAAAACATAAAATAAGAATATTTTTAATGGTATTTGGTATTGAATTCATAGCAATTATTTCTTATTTTTTCATAACAGAAAATAATAATTTAAGCGAAGTAGAAGATAAAATTTTAAATTCAAAAAATTGTTCACAAATAAATAAAGACGAATTAGGTTTACAAATAACCTTTAAAAATATTTCATATGTATTTGGAATAATTGGTGCTTTTTGGGGTGCATGTTTTACTATTGAAAATAATATTGGAAAATGGTGGAATTTTAATTTAATAAATTCAATTATTAAAGTAATTATTATTCTAATTTCTTCTTTTATTTTGATATTTTCTTTTTCTAAAATTGATAATGTTACTTATGAATTTAATTTTGTTGTTCAATGTGTTAAATATTTTCTTTTTTATTATGTAAATTTTGGTTTAATTCCTTTTGTTTTTTCTATTTTGAAATTGACACAATTAAATAAAAATGAATACGATAATAAAAAAAAAAAAATAATGTTATTTAAACCTTCTATTTTTGTTTTGGAAAAAGAAAAATTAAAAATTGATGAAAACATAAATCAAATTAAAATAGAATAAAAAAATGAATAAAAAAAAATCATTTAATAATTATAAAAGTAATATTAATTTAATTATTATTTATTAATAAATATAATAATATTCTTTTACTATAATAAACAATCACAAAAAATAATATAAAAAAATTTTTTAACAACTACATTTTTTTTCATTAGGAAAATTCTTTAACTTTAAATTAATAGAATCTTTTGTTCTCTGTTCATGATTTTTTGTATAATCTATGCATATAGATTCAAACATTTCTTTAACTCCTTGTCCTAATTTAGCAGAAGTTTCAAAAAATTTTATTTTATATTTTTTAGAAAGATTTTTTCCTTCTTCATTAGAAATAACTCTTTTATTATTTAAATCAATTTTATTTCCAACTAAAACTTTCATAACATTTATTCTTGCAAATTTATCAATATCAGAAATCCAATTTTTAACATGATTAAAAGATTCTTGATTTGTTACATCGTATACAATAAAAATTATATTTACTCCTCTATAATATGATGTTGTCATTGATTTATATTTTTCTTGTCCTGCTGTATCCCATATTTGAAGATTTATTTTTTTTTTATTTATTACTAAAGATGTACATTGTAAATCTAATCCAATTGTATTTAATGTATTTTCTGAAAATTCATTATCAATAAATTTTCCTATTAATAATGTTTTTCCTACATTTGAATCTCCTAATAATAATGCTTTTATTATATAATCATATGTTTCTTTTTTGGATTCCATTTTATTTTAAAATTATGTTTTAAATGTTTTTTTTTTAAATAAAAATATTAAGTTTTATAAATTAATATATATCATTACAAAAAAAATTTATATTGAATAATTGTATAGATAATTAAATTATATAGGTTTAATAAGGAAAAGTTTATTTTTATTCTGATTAAAAATTTTTTTTCACTTATTTATTTTTTAATATATATAAAATTTTTTATACCTATAATTATTTTAAAATAAAAAAATGATTTCAAATTATCTTTCTTCAAATAGAGTTAATATTTTTCAAATAAATCCAAATAATAATATAAGTACAAATAATGATTTTCAAAATCAATTAAATGAAATATCAATAAATAAAAATTATCAAAAAAAATTTTCGATGAATGAGAAATATTTAAAAAATTTTCAAAAAATAAAATATTTTGAAACAAAACTAGATGTAAAATTTATAGATTATAAATTAGAAAAATTTAAAAATATTTTAGATCCTGATTATATAATAAAAGAAAGATATGTTTTTATCCCAGAAATAGAAAAAGATAATTATTATAATGAAAAGTTAAATTCAAATGATTTAGAAAAATATGATATGAATGAAATAGCAGATAATATTGTTGATGCCTTTAATTTAGAAAATTCTAATATAAATGAAAATCAATTTGAGAATGAAAAATTATATAAAGGGAATTATATCAGACCTGATTTTATAAATCATTCATCTAAAAATCAATTAACAATTGAATTTTCGAATGAAAAATCTTCTGAAAATAATAATATTAAAGAATTTTCTAATAATAATAATAAAAAAAATAATTTATCAAATTTAAAAGAATATATTAATAGTAATAATGGATTGAATGATAATATAAAATCAATATTAACTGAAGAACCTAATATAAATCTTCAAAATGATTTAATAAATAAAAGTGTAAATAATAATGAAAAAAACTCAAATATGAAATCAATAATCAATAATAAAAATGATATTAATTTTTTAAGTCATTCTTTTGATGATATTTTAAAATTAAATCATGATAAATATAAAATTAATACTAAAACGATTTTGAAAAAAACTGATAATAATATCTTAAATAAAAATATTTATAATGGGTTAATAAATGTAAATAAAATTAATAGTGATATAACTGAGAATAATATAGATATTATAGAAAAATCATTTAATTTAAATTTAAAAAATAATATTAAAAAAGTTAAGAATAATGAGAATACTAAAAATAATAAAATAGAAAATAAAAAGAATTGGAAAAAGGTAAATCAATCAAACATTATTTCTAATGATTTAAACAAGCAAAATAAAAGTTTAAACAATAATAATAATAATTTTTTGAATAATCAATATAAAGATATATTTCATAAAGATTCAAAATTAAATTTTTCAAATAAAAAATTGTTTACTCGTTCTAATGAATTATTTATAAATCATAATATTGATAAAAAAGAAAAAATAAAAAGAAATAATTCATATTTTATAAATGATAATAAATTATTTTCAAAAGTTATTTTTAAAAATCCAAAGAACATTTCAATTGAAAATTCAAATAAAAATATTTTAATAAATTCCAATAAAGAAATATTTAATTACATTAAACCAGATATTATAAGTAATTCAAAAAATATAAATAAAAAAAATAAAGATTTAAATAAAAATAATATCAAAGATATTAATTCTAAAGTAACAATAATTGAAAATTCAATTAAAGATATAAATAAAAATTCACAACCAAATTCAAATCATAATAAAATAAAAAAAACAAATAATACTTTTAATCAAAATATGATTGATAATCAAAAAAAAGAATTTATCAACAATTCTCAGATAATTCAAAATGAAAAAAGTTATAATAAAAAGTTTAACAAAGACTATGATAAAATTAATAAAAAAGATTCTAAAAAAAAGGAACAAGATAAAGATTCCTTTTCCTTTATAAATGAAAATATAAATGAAGAAATTAAGAAAAAATTAAATGGAGAAATTAATAATAATTTAAGTAAAAATAAAGAGATTATGAATAAATTAAATAAAGATAATAAATATTCAAATGAAGAAATTATTAAAAATTCAGATATCAAAAATTATACTTCAAATAAAGTTATAATTAAAAAATTAAATAAAAATATTGATGATTTGAAAGAAAATAAATATTCTAATAAAAATATGATTATTAAATTAAAAAATGATAATAATATTTTAAAAAAAGATATTATTCAAAAGACTAAAGATGATAAAATATCAAACAAAATTATTTCTCTAAATTTGAATAATAAAAATCAAATTCAAAATCAACAAATAAAAAATTTTTCTGAACATATTAATAAAAATTTGAATCAAAATATTCAAGTTATAAATAAAGAAAATATTTATGAAAATCTAAATAAAGAAAATATGAAAAAGATTAAAAATTCAAATAGCGATATTGACATTTTAAATAAAAATATAAAAAACAATACAAATAATTCTATAAATAATGATTTAAATGATACTTTAAATAAAGATTTTATAGATAATTCCTTTAAATATATTCAACAAAAATTTAAAAAAGATATTTTACATCTTTCAAATGAAGATTTATTTATTAATTATACATATACAAATAATGATAGTTGTGATATATCAAATAATGATTCTAATAGTTTAAAAAAAAGTACTCAAGATGTAAATATTGGTATTAGAAAATTAAAAAAATCAATTACATCAAGGATGATAAAATATAATATTGAAAAACTTAAAGATATAAAAAAAAATAAAAGAATATTTTCAATAACTAAAGAACCTAAAAGAAAAAAAGTATTAAAGCCAACCTGTAAAAGAATATTAAATAATCCTCAAAGATATTTTACTACAACTTTAACTAATGATATGATAAAAGCTTTAGGATTAGATAAAAAATATTTATTAAATGATACAATATAATATTAGTAGATATATTATATTTTTTTAATATTAATCATTAATTCTATTAAATTATACTTAAAGAAAAATAATATTGAAAAATAATTTTGCTTATAATTAATTAGTATAAAAAAGATTATTATAATATTTCAATTAATTTATATAGGAAATTTTCCTATTGAAATGAAAATATTATATAAATAGATTATTTAAAATATATTACAACAACATTTGCTTTTTTTATTCATTAAAAAGATTTTAATTTTCTCCTTTATATTTAAAGAAATATTATCAAATGCTTTACAAGTATAAAAATCTGGAAAAAGATCTGTAATATTCATATATAATAATTCTTTACATATTACTTCTAAATTTAATATATTTGTCAATCCATCAGCACATAAAATCTTACTTTCAAATGTGTCAATTTTTATATAATTTGAACCTTCTAATCTTCTTAAATCTGAACTTTGAATTTGATAAAAATAAATATCACATCTTGTTAAATTATAATTTAATATTTTTTTAATTCCATTTATTAAACAATCTACATCTAATATTATATCATTTAAATTAGCAAAACGAAGTGAACTTAAACTATCATCATCTAAATTTACTAAATATCCAAATTTATCATTTGATTGACTATTTTGAAATAATATATTTTCATTATCTTTATAAAAATACATTGTCATATTATATTTATCTAAATTTATTTTTGTTTCATATAAAAATATTTGATTAGATTGTCTTTTATTTAATCTTTTTGATATTATAATAGTTTCAATATCATTTTTTTGATTTATAGGAATTAAAATTTGAATTTGATTTATATTTAAAGAATTTATATTTGTTAATATATCAATTTTAGCAGAAAAATTACTTTTAATAATATTATTACTTAAACTAATTTTATAACTATTATTTTTGAATTTTTGTAAAAGAAAATATTTATTATTTTCAAAATATTCAAAATACTCTTCATTTTTTTTTTTATCTTTTTTTTGAACTTTAATAATATTATTTTCAAAATATATTTTTTCACCATTTTCAAGTTCATATAATGGAAATTCTCTAGAATCATCAGAAAATTTTCCAAAATAAAAAGTATCAGAATCATTTAATATTCCTACTTCTAATGTAAAACCTATTGAAATTGGATACATACTAAATTTAATTAATCCAAAATAACTAAAACTTTCAAAATTAAAAATACATAAACCTTTCAATATAAAATTTTTATTTTCATATTCTAAAAAAAAACCTTGTATTATTTGATAATTTTCATTCATTAATATTCCTTTTTTTAAAGTCAGATTTGCTGATAATTTATTATTATTTGAAAAAATATTTATTAAAATTGTATATAATTTTTCATTTGAACTATTTTTCTCTAAAGTTTCACCATAGAATTTAAATTTATTTTTATTATATAACTTTTTTTCATTTACTTTTATTTTAACCATTTTAGTTAAATATGGACTTTGAAAAAAATATAATACTAAAAATATTTTTATTACATTTGATATAGGTAATTCATTTAAATTTTGAAAAAAATAATCAAACCATTCATATGAATATGAGTCAATAGTTGTAATTTTATGATTTATAGTTTTATGTACTTTTGCAGAAAAAGAAGAAATAAACTGTTGACAGGTTGAACAATAATAAAAATATAATTTTGAAAGAGATTTAATATTAATCGTAATTTTTAATAATTTGATAATTGTTTTTATTATTTTATTTTCAATTAAATTATTTTCATCAATATTTATTATTTTATTATCAGAAGGACAAGTTTTCCTTCCTCTTTTTATCATATCTAATAAACATTCTTTACATAATGTATGTCCACAATTTAAAATAATTGCATTTTTTCCTACTTTTGAATAATAAATTTCTGAACAAATTGAACATGAAATATAATCACTTTCTAAATATTTGAACATTTATTATAATTTAATATTTTTTATAAATAAAAAAATATTTTTTTATTATTTAGGTTTATTTTAAAAATTTTAAATTAAATTTAATAAATAAAATATTTAATTAGATTCTATTATTTTAATAATCAATAAAAGTAATTATGGATGCTCATCATAATTATAGAAGAGGAAAAAAACAAAGAGACCATGAAAGAGAACAATTTAGATTTAATCAAATGGATATTGATGAAAAATATGGAAATATAAATCAAAATAAAAATCGTAATATTATTTTTTAATTTATTTTTTTAGTTATTATAGTTGATAATTCTTGTAAGCAATATTTAATAGTAAGAGATGAATTTGATGAAGAAAAAAATGATAAATAAGAAAATTATCTCTTAAACAATAATTAAAAAAAAATTTATTTTTTAATATTTTGATATTCTTTATATTTTTTATCATAAAATTCCTTATCTTCATTAGGATTATTTTTAATTAATAATAAAATTTCTTCTCCTTTTTCACTAACAGATTTACTTTTAGAATCTTTTAATTCAAAACCTAATCTTTGTAAATTATTTCTTGCAGTACTACTTTCAATTTTTTTCCTATCTTCAGTTTCCCATATTTTAGCTTCTTCAACTAATTTTTTAATTGTTTCATCAGAAAAAGTATTTTTTTTCATTTCAATTTTAAAAATATTAGGATTTTTTAAAATATCTTCATCTTCACAAGCAGAAACTTCTAAAATACCATTTAAATCAAGTGAAAAAGTTACTTTAATTTTATAACCTTTTGGTTTTTTTGGTAAATCTATAATAGCTTTTCCTAAAAATTCATTTTCAAATGCTAATTTTCTTTCACCTTGATAAACTTCAATTTGAATTTTTTCAGTATTATCTCTTGGAGTATAAAAAACATGAGAATTATTATAAGGAATAGTTTGATTTCTTTTAATTAAAACGAACATTTCATCATTTCCAAGTCTAAATCCTAATGATAATGGAGTTACATCTAATAATACTAATCTATCAATAATTGTATCTTGTATTCTTTCACATATTGCTGCTTGTATTGCTGCTCCTTTAGCAACTGCTTCATCAGGATGAATATTTTTCTTTAAATCTTTTCCATTAAAATATTTTTGTACCATTTCTTGTACTTTTGGTATACGTGATGAACCACCAATTAATACAATATCTTCAATATCATCTTTTTTTATTTTTGCATCTTTTAATGCATTTTCAATACAAATTAAACACTTTTCAAATAATGGTTTACACATATATTCAAATTCAGCTCTTGTTATTTTTTGACTGAAATCTTCTTCATTAACAAGAGAATCAATTTCAATACTTGATTCAACAGAAGAAGATAATTCATGTTTAATTTTAATACATTGTTGTTTTAATCTCCTTAAAGCTTTTTTATTATTAATTAAATCAATATTAGTTTTTTCTTTAAATTTCTCAATACAAAATTCTAATAATTTTTGATCAAAATCTTCACCACCTAAATGAGTATCACCATTAGTAGCTCTAACTTCTAATTTAGTTTCTTCTATAGTAAGTACAGTCACATCAAAAGTTCCTCCTCCTAAATCAAATATTAAAACATTTTTCCCATTTTTAAAATTACAATTTAATCCATATGCTATTGCTGCTGCTGTTGGTTCATTTATTATTCTTTTTACATTTAATCCTGCTAATTTAGCTGCTAATAATGTAGAATCTCTTTGATTTTGATTAAAATATGCTGGACATGTTATTATTACATTATCTATCTCATTTATTGAAAGTTGTGTTTGAATTTGTACTTTTATTTTACTTAAAACCATTGCTGAAATTTCTTCTGGTTTTAAATGCTGAATTTTATTTTTAAATTTAATTTCTATTAATGGAGAATCTGAATTAGGGTCTTTTATTATTTTAAATGGATAATGTTTCATATCATTTTGAACGCATTCATCATTAAATTTTCTTCCTATTAATCTTTTAACATCATAAATTGTGTTTTCTGCATTTTTTGATAATAAATTTTTAGCAGCATCTCCTACTAATTTTTCCTTTTCTGTAAATGATACTATTGATGGTGTTAATCTTGATCCTGTTTCTGTTGTTATCATTTCTAATAAATAACTTTCATCTATTTTTCTCCAAAATGCTGCTCCTGAATTTGTTGTTCCTAAATCTATTCCTATTCCTACTTTTATATCCATTTATTCTTTAAATTTTTTTTTATTATTTTATTTTTTTTCTTTTTTTTAGAAAAACTGTTTTCTTTTTTTAAATTTTTTATTTATATGAAATTATAATATGTTTTTTGGAAAGGTAATTTTTTTTATGTTAAATAAATATGGGAAATATTGTTAATTGTTCACCTCAAGATTGTTATAAAAATTTTGGAAATAAAGAAGGAACTCTTAGAAATTCTGAGTTAATAAATAAAAAATATTTAGATGAAGATGATATTAATGAATTTAAAAAGCAAATAATAATTTCATATAATGCTAATTCAAATATATTTTTTTTGAATGATAATATAACAAAAATTCAAAGTAACTTTAGAGGATTTAAAAAAAGAAAAGAAATAAAATCAAAATTATTTGAACAAAAATTAATGTTAAGTCAAAGATTAGAATCAATTTCAAAAGGTTCAATAAATAATTCAAATAATAATAATAATTTATTAGAAATTGAAAATAATGAAGAAAAAAATTCAAATACATCAAATATAGAAAAAAATAGTAAAACTATAATAAAAGATAATCCCCTTTTAATAATATCACCAAAGACATTTTTTTCAGTAAAATCAAATGAATCAATAGAAAAAAAAATATTACCAGATCAAACAATAGAAAATGAAATATATGGTTATTTCTTAATTAAAAAGAGTAAATCATTAAAATATAAAGGAGAAAAAGATAAATTTACTCATAAAAAAAATGGTTTTGGTATAGTAGAATGGGATGATAAAAGTAAATTAACAGGTAATTTTTTAAATAACAAAATTTCAGGTTTATGTAAATTTTACAATAGAGAAAAAGAAGGAATTTTTATGGGAGAATATAAAGAAAATTTCCCAAATGGTTATGGATATTATAAAACATCAAAATTAAAAATAGAAGGAAATTGGAATAAAAATTATATAAATGGATTAGGAATAGAAATTAAATCTGATCAAACATATTATCAAGGAGAATTTTCAAATAATAAAAAAAATGGTATTGGAATATATAAATGGTCAGATGGAACAATTTATGAAGGAGAATTTTTAAATGATAAAATGAATGGAAATGGTATTATTAATTATATAGATGGTAGAATTTATTCAGGTCAAGTTTTAAATGGTTTTATGAATGGTTTTGGTGTTTTTAAATGGAAGAATGGTGATATTTATATTGGAGAATATGTTAAAGATGTTAAATGTGGTTTTGGAATTTTTATTTGGAAAAAAAATCCATTAATTGCTTATGGTGGTTTTTGGGATAAAGGAAAACAAAATGGAGTTGGAGTTAAAATAAATGGAAATATTTTAAAGTTTGGAATTTGGAAAGATGGTAAAAAAGAAACTTGGTTAAATTCAGGCGAAATTGGAAATTTTTTAACTAAAGAACAAGAAAAATATAAAAAATTACTTGGAAGAAATATTATTACTTTTATGGATAATATACAATATGATTAATTTTTTTTATTGTATATTTGTTTTTTTATAATTATTTAATTTTTGTGAATAGGATAATTTATTTTAATATTTTAAAGCTATTTAAAGTTTACTACTTTATTAATATCAGATTATTAATAAATATTTTATTAATGAAATTTAAATTTTTAACAGAAGAAAAATTAATTTGTTTTAATATAATTTTTTATAATGAATATTATAATATAGATTTATAAATTTTATTATATAATTTATCTATATATAACAAATATATTATTTACTTTTTTTAAAATTTAAAAATATTTTTTCAAATAATTTAATTTAATTTTAATATGAAAAATTATTTAAATAACTTTGATGAAGAATTTAAATATATAGTTTCACTTGAAAAAGGAACAAAATTTGTTCAACTATTAATAAATGCCTTATCACAAAAAAAACATAATAGATATCATTTAATATATGAATCTCAAAATATTAATAATAATATTATTAAAAATATAAAAAAAAATACAGAAAACATAAATATACCAAATGAAATTATTTCTATTTTAAATAAATACAATAAATTACTACAAATAAATATTGAATCATTCAAAACAAAAAGATTAGAAAATAACTTTTTTAAAAAAGGATATGAAAAATATAAAAAAATTAAAAAAGAATCATTTTATAATATAAATATTAATCCAAAATCTTTATTTTATGATTTAGTTCTTCAATATAAGAATAAAAAGAATTTATCAATAACAAATGACTTTTTAAATAAGAATACATTTCAATCATGTCCTTTATTGTTAATTTGTCAAAATGATTTAATTAATTATTTTACCCAAGACATAATTGAAAATGGATTTTCTTCCTTAGGACAATATAAAACAATTTGGTTTTTAAAAAGAATAATTAATGATTTACAATATTTAATTAAAAAATCATCTTTATTGGGTATTCCAAAAAAAAAATCATTTTCAGTTGTAAATAAAACTCATAAATTTTTAAAAGCAAGAAGAGAAAAAGCTTTTAAAATATTAAAGAAATGTCAAAAACAATTTTTTGAAATTAATCAAAGTAAAGAAGTTATTTCAACTTTAAATAAATTAATTAAATTAGAAGAATTTGAACAAAAAGAGAAAGATAAAACTTTTAATAATATATCTCAAAGTTATTTTTCAGATTATTCTCAAATTAAAAATGATGATGTTTCAAGTTTACACAAAAAGAAAAATAATTCTGATATTGATTTATTAAATAATAATGAAAAAACAATGATTTCAAAATTAAAAAGAAATTCAATAAGAAAAAAATTTAAAAATATAACTGATAGTACTTTATTTTCAAGAATAAATAATAATAGTATGAATTCATCAATTAATATTGATGATTCAATTAATGACAATAAAACTTCAACTTATTTTAGCAAAAGTAGTAATAAAAATTTAAATATGAATGTCAAAAAATATAATAGTTATATTAGTTTAAATAAAACAAATATTGAAGATGTATATAATAAATTAAAACAAGATAATGAAGTATCAAAAAAAGAAAAAGGAAAACCTAAAATTAATCCTTTATTAAGTTTTTATTTAGGAGAAAAAAAAATTCAAAATTTAAACTTCAAAAAAAATCGGTCGGAAATATTTAAAAAATTAAATTCTTTAAATGATAAAATTACTTATACAAATATAAATAAAATAATTCCTAAATTATATCCACTAAAAATACCAAATCATCTTAAAGAAAAACTAGAAGAAAATAAAAAATTAGATTCTAAAATTAAAAAATTAAGTTTTGATTTTATGAATATTATGGTTAAAAAGAATATAAATTTTCAAAAAGTAAATCAAAATAATGAATCTTAATTAATTTAATAATAATTTTTTTATAAATTATTTTTAAAAGTAAATATATATTTTATTTTTTCAATGGCATTCTATGAAAATTCAATTGATAATTCTCAATCTGTAAAATTCTATTAATTATAGGAACCACTTCTTTATCAAAAATTAAATGAAGAAATAAAAATTTTACAAGATAAATTTATGAATTTAATAAAAGATGAAAAAGAATTAAAATTGAGTTATGAAAAGAAAAGCAATTTATCAAATTTTCAAATAAAAACTATTTTATCAAATTATACAAAAAATAAAAAAGAATTATTAATAGATTTAGAAAATATTAAAATAGAAGAAATAATATACGAAGACTTAAAACAAAAATTACTTTCACTTAAAGAAAAAATAAAAAAAAAATTAGAAGATAAAAAATTAGAAAAAATGATAATTGATTTAGAAGAAAATTTTAATGCAATAGAAAACGATAATAATGAACAAAATAATAGTTCAATTATTAACGAAAATCAACAAAATAAATTAATGACACAATTAAAAATAAAAAACATTCAAAAAAATTCAGAAGCATTAAAAATAAGACGAGAAAATTTAACTGATATTCAAATTATTGCAACTCAAATTAAAGATTTAACAAATGATATGAAAATAAGAGTCAATAATGACGATGAAGCATTTAAAAATATTGAAGATAAAGTAATTGAAGTTAATGAAAATGTTGATAGAGGATTTAAAGATATTAAAGAAATTCAAAAAGGAATGAAAGAAAATAATAAAAAAGTTTGTTGTGTTATTTTTTTAATTATTTTTGTTGTTGTTATTCTTTGTGTTGTTATTTATGCTTTATATTCAGATTTTTTTTATAATTTATTTTAAGTTTATCTAATAGGAATTTTTTTATATATAGTTTTTATATATGATATGTTCTTTTATTTTTTTTTTCATATTTTTTATATTTGCAATTATTTTCAATTATAAAAATGAAATTTTATTGTTGATTAATAAAAAAAAAATAAAAATATATTTAATTAAATATACATTTCAACATTATAAAAAAAAATACAATAAAAAAAATAAACATTCAAAGAAAAAATATCCTTAATTTTAAAAAATTAATAAAACTCCTTTCAAAAAATTATAAATACATCAAATAAAAAAAAATATCAAATAAAAAAAAATGAATCCAAACCAATCAAATAATTCATCTATGCCAAAAGACCAAAACTACAATAGAAAACGTTCATTCCAATATTCATCACATGATAAAATGAGAGATCGTTCTCGTGACAGAGAACGTGAAAGAGAAAGAGAACGTGAAAGAGAAAGAGATGATCATTATCATAATCACTATCGTTATGATCATGATGAACATTATCATAGATCTTATCCTTCATATGATGATAGAGCAAATAGTAGAAAATATGATTGTTATATTTTACTACCTAAAAATTATTATAATTACATTCTTAAAAATTTTGAAAATTTAAGAAATGATTTAAAAAATAATATTAAAGATATTAATAATATTCAATTTGATTATTCAATTTCTTATTTTCAAGATTATATTTTTAGGTTAACTACACATAAAATTCCTTCTAAAGGACAAGCTATTAGAATTATAAGTGAATATTTATTTAAAGAACAAAAATTGATTTTTAAGAATATGTCTTATTTAAAAGTTTCTATTTTAATTCCTGATAATGTGATTGGATTTATTATTGGAATTGAAGGAAAAAATATTAATTCTATTAGAGATGAAACTGGAGCAAGAATTGAAGTTCATCCTCAAAATGATAGTAGAAAATATAGACAAATTGAAATTGCAGGTGATCCTTTAAGTATAAGTAAAGCTGCTGAAAAAATTTATGGTATTACTTATAAATATGTTAATTTTAATAATCAACAAATTCTTAATAGAGATAGAGAAAAAGATAATAAAGATTATAGAGATGGAAATAATAATAATAATAATTATTCTAGAAGAAAAAATAATGATTATGATTATGATCATAGAAGAAGATATTCTATTTCTAGATCTAGATCAATTTCAGATGATAATAATAATAGAAATAATGATAATAATAGAAATAATTATAGAGAAAATTCAAAAAGAAGAGATGATGATTATAATATGAAAAGAGATGAAAGATATCATTCATATAAAAGAAATGATTCAATGAGTAGAAGTGAATCAAATGATAGAAGAGAAAGAGACAGAGATAGAGAAAGAGATAGAGATAGAGAAAGAGAAAGAGAAAGAGATAGAGAAAGAGAAAGAGAAAGAGACAGAGAAAAAGAAAGAGAAAGATCATATAGTAATGATAATAATAATGAAAATAAAATGATAGATTCAATTAAAAAAGAAGATGATGATTTAAATGAAATTAAAAATAACAATGATTCAAATAATAATTCAGTAAGTAATATAAACATTAATAATAATCCAATAAATAATAATCCAATTAATAATAATAATAATAATGTAATAAATACAAATCAAATAAATGAATTTGGACAAAGATTAAAACAGAATTTGGAAAATGGTGTAAAATGTTCAATTAATGTTGTTTTATCAAAAGAATCTGTTGATTTATTAAAAAGATATAAAGAAAATATTTGGCTTACTTTAGAAAATACATATCAATGTTCAGTTTCTAAAAAAGTTGAAAAGTTAGATGATAAAGATGTGAGTATTATTACTTTTAATGGAGCTCCTGAACAGAATACTCTTGCTTTATATCATCTTCAAAAATATCTTATTGATTCCTCGAAAAATGAAAAATAGGTTTTTTTAATTTGTCTTTATCATTTTTATGATTTTTAATATAATTATTTTTTATCTATATTTGATTATTTTATAATTATATCTCTTTGGATATTTTTGTTTTTTTTTGGTATTTTTATTATTTATCTTTTTGAATTTTTGAGATTTTTTTGTTTTTTTTTTTTCTCTCATTTTATAATATTTTAAATTATTTTTTTTTGATAATGAAGATTATAATTTTTTTTATTTTTGTTAATCATATAATCATATATCTTATATATATCATTTTGTATAATGCATTATTTTTTTATTGTTTTTTACTCCTAATATTTTACAAATTGTTTTTTTATTTATTTATCATATATATATTTTTATATATATATATTAATGCCTATTAGAGTTTTTTACAATTTATATATTATAATATATTTTATATATATTTATCATAAAAAAATGTCAAAAAAATTAAAGAAAAATGGAATAATTAGTAGAAAGAACTGATGAAGGAAATAGTGAATTTAAAGATATTTAAAATAAATTAAATAATAACTTAAACATATTAAAAATTAAAAAATAAATTTTAAATAAAAAAAAAATTATTTATTTGATATACCTAATTCTTGTTTTAAAGTATTATTTTCTTCAACAAGTAACATATTATCATTAATTAATTTATTATTATCAATTTCTAATTGTTTAATTCTTTCATCGATATTAGAATTATTAGTATTTAAATTATTTCTTCTATCAACCATTTGTTGTAAACTATTAATTTGCAAATCTTTTAATTCAATTTCAGTATTTAAGTTTTTATTTTTTTTATCTAAAAGTTTATATTGTTGTTTTAAATTTTCAAAATCTTCATATAAAATATCATTTTCATTCTTATTCTTATTTTCTAAATCAGTATATCTTTTATTTAAAATTTCATAATCTCTATTAAAAGAATCATATTTTTGATGAATATTATTAAGTTCATTTTTAAAAGCTATATTTTGATTTATTAAATCTTGTTTTTCTAATTGTGAATTATATTCATATTGTAAAAATTGATTTAATAAACTTTCCAATTTATTAACATATTCATGAAAGTCTTTATTATTATTTTCTGGATTATATATTTGAAAATATTTATTTCTTTCAACTTCAATTTTTAAAGTTTCATACATATATTTTATTTTTTCAATATTTTTAACATATTTATCATTAATTTCACTCATATTATTATCAAGTTGGTATCTATAATTTTGAATACTATTTAAATTATTATTAACTTTTTCTCTCACACCCATTATTTTTTGTTTTAATTGATCAAATAAAATTCTATTATTAGATGAATTATTCATTGGTAATTCTGGAATATTGATTTTATCATTTGAAAAAACTCCTAAATAATTTTCAATCCAATTAATTATCATTTTTATATTATCATTTGAATCATTTATTATATTTTCAATATCATTTTCTAATTTTTGAATTCTATCTAAATTTTTTTGATTTGTTTTTATATTTATTCCTAAATCTGATTCTAATTTATTTTTATCTATTTTCATATTTGAAAAATCACTTTTTAAATTAATTAATTCATTATTTGTAGAATTAAATTTTTGATTTAATTCATATACTTCATTATTTAAATTTTGAATATCAAATTTCATTTTTCTATTTTCTTCCATTAAATCAGAATTTATTTTTTGTAAATGTTCAACATCATTTTGAAAATTTTTATTTGAAATTTCACTACTTTGAATTTGATAATTTAATTTACTATTTTCATTATTTAATTTATCATTATCACTTTTTAATTCAAAATTTTTTTTTTCTAATTCCTGATTCTTTACATTTATTTTATTTATTTCTTGTGAATAAACATTCATAACTTCAACTAGTTCTTTTATTTTTTGTTCAGATTTATTTTTTTCTTTCATCATTTGATTTAAATCACTTTCTAATTTATTATGTGAATCTTCTCTTGATGAAAGTGCCAAAGTAATATTATTACAATTACTTTT
>JAEEGL012500796.1_pt1 | contig 27172 bp, 29 predicted proteins | sample 9134231 | NCBI WGS metagenome assembly JAEEGL01 (sample SAMN16246548, study PRJNA631951) | gut metagenome | biome: gut microbiome; feature: rumen; material: fiber-attached | host: Bos | place: Iran: Karaj | collected 2018-10 | reverse complement strand
CTCCTCTCCGGAGAGATCCGGAGAAAGCGGGAGGATCTTTTCTCCGCCATCTCCCTCTATTACCGTGCCACGATCCTCCATGAGGATGTGAGTGCACTCCTGTCCGGGGAAGATGACTGAGGCTCTGCTCCATCCTCTCGCAATCGGAGGGGTGTCCCTGCCCTGTAATATCGCGCTGGCTCCCATGGCGGGCGTGACGGATTCCCCGTTCCGCAGGATCTGCCGCGGGATGGGCGCGGGATTCGTGAGCGGCGAAATGATCAGCGCCAAAGCACTGGTCTACCGGAATAAAAATACGGCGGCCCTGTGCCTGATCCACCCGGAGGAACACCCGGTCAGCCTCCAGCTCTTCGGGAACGATCCGGAGATCATGGCTCAAGCGGCCGCGATCCTGGCGGAAGAATATCCGCATGATGTCCTGGACATCAATATGGGCTGTCCCGTACCAAAGGTCGTAAAAAACGGCGAAGGCAGCGCGCTCATGCGCGATCCCGCCCTGATCGGCCGCATCGTGGAAGCGGTCGTGCGCACAGCCGCCCGTCCCGTGACGGTGAAACTCCGGATTGGCTTCGGGAGAGACGAATGCTCCGCCCCGGAATGTGCTCTGGCCGCCGAGGCCGGCGGTGCCGCGGCGGTAACGATACACGGCCGCACGAGAGAACAATACTACAGCGGAAGCGCCGACTGGGAAGCCATCCGGCTCGTGAAAGAAGCCTTACATATCCCGGTCTTCGCCAACGGCGATGTGACAGATGCCGCCTCCTGTGCTAAGATATTGGCCGTGACCGGCTGTGACGGCGTCATGATCGGCCGCGCCGCCGAAGGCAATCCCTGGATCTTCCGGGAGGTGACCGCCGGCCTGTCCGGAGCAGCCGTACCGCCCCGCCCGGACCGAAACGAACTGCGGGAAATGATCCTGACGCATGCGCGCCTGCTCACAGAGGATAAGGGAGAGTTCACCGCCATGCGGGAAATGCGAAAGCACGCCGCCTGGTACCTGCGGGGGCTCCCCGGCGCCGCGCGGATGCGCGAACGGCTCTCCGCTATGGAACACTTTGAAGAACTGGAAACCATGCTGCAGCTGTTATAAACCGCAGCTTCCCCTGTACAGAAAAGACCGGAAAGGACCGGGATCGGAACAGAGCCATGTCAACCGACACACCGACAACCGAAACACAGACAGCCGGGATCACAGCTCCTGCCGCCGGCACGGACAGCCCCGCAAAAATCTCCTGCCCTTCCTGCGGAGCCACGTATGACGCCTCACAGGAGGCATGTCCCTATTGCGGTCATGTCAACGAACCGGCCGACGAACAGAGTTTCCTGCGCGAACTGGACGCCTCTAAACAGGAGGTTCAGAAAATGGTGAATCTCCCGGAGGAGACGGCCACCAAAGAGGTGCGCCGCTCCGGACGGCTCATCCTGACCGTGCTCGCGGTCTTCGCTGCCCTCGCGCTCATTATCATCTTCGCAGTGCATTTTCTGGGCGGCACAGACCGATACCACCGTGATGACGAGGCGGATTATCTCTGGATGCAGGAAAACCTCCCCAAGCTTCAGGCCGCCTACGATTCCGGTATGGCGGACGGGGATTTCACGGAACTCATCACGCTTTATGAAGAGGGTCAGAAGGACGGCAATCCCGTCTGGCGTTTCACGCATGATGCCTTCACCTCGCGTCTTATCCTGATCAAAAAAAACATCCCCGAGGAGATCCGGCAGGCGGAACTCCTGCAGGAACAGAATGACGGGAGATACCGCAATCATCTGCACCTCCTGCTCTACGATGAGATGCAGCTGGCCTTGATCGCGGACGATACGGTCCTCTCCGCAGAAGAGAAGGACTACCTCCGGCCGCTCTCCGAGGAATTTGTTGCGGATATGCGCACGCGCTTTTCCATGACCGATGAGGAATTCGACGCTTTCCGCTCGGATTATACACAAAAACGATTCTTAAGCTTCTCGGACTGCGAGGCTTATGTCGATGAACGGTTCCGGTAGGGAAATACGATGAACTGCACACATTGCGGAAAAAAACTCTATCCGGAAGCCCCCTTCTGTCCGCACTGCGGCAAGCCAAACGAAAACCGCATCCGGCTGGAAAACGATGTGAATGCGTTCAGCCGGGATTACGACCGGACCACGGATGACGTCAGACGTGCCGTCACTCGCAAAAACCGCTTTATCGGCAAGATCGTCGCCATTGTCTTTCTCGTACTCCTGCTCGTGCTCTCCTTTCTGTTCCTGCAGGAGGGAGCCTCCACCCTGGCCTATTCCCTGCGCAGACAGGAGATGGAACAACAGATCGACGGGCTGCTCGTCACGGAAAACGCCTATCTCGACGCACAGGATTATTTCGGTCTCCGCGCCTGGTTTGACGCCGGTTACAGCGAATATGACATCGCCGGCGCCGCACCGGGCTACACCCGGGTCGGATATGTGGTCCGATCCTATTGTAACTGCATGGGGTATCTCATGGAATACCGGTCACAGCTGGTCACGTCTGATTATTACTATGATTCCGTCGTTTCGAGAGCGCGCTCTGTCAGGGATTCCGTCGCGGAATTCTACCGGTGTCTCGATCGCGACTACAGCGATACTCCTCAGGAGCGCACAGACGCCGTTGAGCAAATGCGGAGCAACATAGAGGCTGCTCTGGTCGCCTATTTTGCCGTGCCGCCCGAAGAGGCAGCGTCCCTGCAGACACTCTCCGACGGTGCCCGCGGGATGCTGCTGGAACAGTATGTACAGGCACCGCCGGACAGAGGAGAACCTGCCCGACATAGCTGGAGGGAACGATGATCTTACGAAAGACCGGGGATGCGCTGGAGCATTCCGATACCCTGAGCCGGATCCTGACCGTCATGATCGTGATCCTCTCCCTGCTTCTTGCAGTCAGTGTACTTGCCTGCTTTGCACGCGTGAACAATTCCTCCCGCAGGGAACGGGAGATCTGGCCGGTCGATAAGCTGGATTGGCAGCTCTCTTACTATGGCTGGTACAGAGGTCTGGATACCGTGCTCACGGGGCCCTATCCGTTCTCGGAGGATCCCGCGTACCGGACGCGCTGGGCCTGTTCGGAATACTATGCAGAGCGTTTTCTGGAAGAGATCTACGCCCATAACGGCGATGTGTCCGCCGCGTCCGCCGCCCATACAAGAGCCGCGCACTGGCTGGAACAGACCGGCGATCTGTCCGTAACAGAAGAGATCGACGGATCACTGAAGCGGGAGGTATGGCCGTGAAATGCCCGAATTGCGGTGCCAATATCCGCGTCCGTGACGAATACTGTGCCTGGTGCGGCAATCCGAACACGCAGTCCGGCCGCCATGTGCAGATCCTGCGGCGTTACCGCGAAGAGACGGACGCCACAAAAGCAGAACTGGAGCGAGCCACCCTCGGCCGTGTGCCGCTGTTCATCCGGCTGCTGGTCATTGCACTCCTGCTTGGCGGATTTGTCACACTCATCATCATCGCCGGTACCTCCTATGAACGCGAAGAAGCCCGTCGCGAAGCCGGAGCGCGGATCCACGCGACCGAATACACCGCCACGCTGGACCGTCTCCTGGCAGAACGGGATCATACCGCCTTCGCCCGTTTCATCGAAGAACACGGGATCAGCGTCTACGGCCACTACGGAGAATCGGGTTATCCCTATCGCCGCTATAAGATCTATTATGACCTGAACGGTGATTATCTGCAGATCGTGAATTCGGTCATGTCCCTCTATCCTTACAAAGAGGGTTCCTATGATACCATGGACCAGATCGTCACGCGGATCGGTGATAATACCAATTATTTCTATAAACAGTATGACCGGATCATCGACGGCACCATCGATGAAGACGACTTCCCGGATGCCGATGCGCTCGCCGCCATCGCGGATATGGAGGCGCAGATCCGGACGATCTTCGTGACCTATCTCGGCGCGGAGGCGACGGAACTCACAGATCTGCCCGGTATGACCGACGCGCAGCGCAAGTTCCTGGTCGAGCGATCCGTCGCCGGACGCTTCGGGGAGAACTAATGAAACCGCAGAAGAAAAAGCTCCATCCGGTGCTCCTTATCCTGGACATCATCATCGCCGTCCTGACGCTCATCCTGGCGGTGAGTATCGTGATGACCGTCTATACGGAGCACGAATCGGACCGTTACCGCTATGCACCGGAAAACTATTCCTATGACATGCAGGAAGGCAACTATAAAAACCTCGCCGTCAGCTTTGCCATGCGCACCTACCACCCGATTCCGGAGGATCAGATCACACCTGCTCTTCTCCCCTATGCCGCCGTAGGACGTTATTACAAGGACAGTTTCTATCTGCGCATCTATGAGACCATGGGGGATACGGAACGGGCGGCACAGGCAAGAGAAGCCCTGACAGCAGAACGCGCCGATATGGGTGTCTATCAGCCGGAAGCGGATAAGATCGACCGGATCTTTTCGGGCGACTGACACCCGGAACCGGGCGCCGGAAGCCGGCACTTGACATAACACATGTTATTCATGTATCTTATATTACCTGTTGTTATTTCAAGGAGGTTTTATGAGAGCAATCAGGAGGATCACAGCTTTAACGCTCTGCATCATTCTGACCGTACTTACACAGTCGCAGACGATCCGGGCCGCAGCGGCCCCTGCCGATAACCGGCCCAATTATACGATCTACGTCAACCGTGCGTTGAACTGCGTCACCGTCTACACGCCGGATGAGCAGGGCAATCCCGTCCCGGTGAAGTCCATGGTCTGTTCCTGCGGCAGGAAGGGACACGGCACGCCCAGGGGAAAATTCCGCACGTCCGACTATTACGACTGGCGCCAGATGATCGATGGGTCCTACGGCCGCTACGCGGTCCGCTTCAACAAGAAGATCCTGTTCCACTCCGTTCCCTATACGCGGAGATCGCCGGATACCCTGGAATGGGATCAGTACAACCTGCTCGGCCAGTCCGCTTCTTTGGGCTGCGTCCGGCTGTCCGTGGCGGACGCCAAGTGGATCTACGACAACTGCAAGCCCGGCACGGAGGTCATCGTCTATGCCGATGAAGAGAATGCCGGTGCGCTCGGCAAGCCCGCCAACCGCGTCATCGATCCGAATGCGCCGGAGCGCGGATGGGATCCGACCGATATGAGCGCCGGCAATCCCTGGCATGCGGTCCAGGTCGCGCAGAACCGGGAACAGGCAGATGATAATGTGTAAAACTGCCTGTTGACATTGTTTTCTGTTTGTGCTTTAATCAGTGCAATCAAACAACAGACAAACCTGTGAAGCGGAAGAAAAAGCATCATGGCGCCGGAAGTGCAGACTTCCAAGCGAGTCCGGGACGGTGCGAGCCGGATGGCAAGCGGGGTGCGTGGATCGTGGATCCTTATATGGGCCGCTGAGGGCATGGGGAACGGGGTGACCCAAGTATCCGTGACGTGAGGGCATACGTCAGTTGCCGGGGATATGCAGGTATCCCGCAGAGGGCACGGGTCATACCGTGAAGCAAGGTGGCACCGCGGATAGTGTAAGCTTATTCGTCCTTGACAGTAGTAACTGTCGAGGACGTTTTTCTTTATGCAGAGAAAGGGGGGCACCATGATCAAAGAAGCCATTGTCAAGATCGTGAACAAGGAGGACCTGACCTACGACGAGGCCTATGCCGTCATGAATGAGATCATGAGCGGCGAGACCTCACCGACGCAGAACGCGGCCTTTCTGGCGGCGCTGTCCACGAAGAGCGCGCGCGCGGAGACCACGGATGAGATCGCAGGCTGCGCGGCAGCCATGCGCGACCACGCGACCAGAGTCGACACGGGGATGGATGTTCTGGAGATCGTGGGCACCGGCGGCGACAATGCCGGAAGTTTCAATATCTCCACCACCACCGCCCTCATCGCGGCTGCGGCCGGGATCAAGGTCGCCAAGCATGGCAACCGTGCCGCCTCCTCCCTGTGCGGGACGGCGGACTGTCTGGAGGCATTGGGCGTCAACATCGACCAGCGCCCCGAGCTGTGTGTGAAGCTCTTAAAGGAGGTGGGCATGTGCTTCTTCTTCGCGCAGAAATACCATACCTCCATGAAATATGTCGGGGCGATCCGCAAGGAGCTCGGCTTCCGCACGGTGTTCAACATCCTGGGCCCCCTGACCAATCCGGCCTCTCCCACGATGCAGCTGCTCGGCGTCTACGACGGCTATCTGGTGGAGCCTCTTTCGCAGGTGCTCTCGAGTCTCGGCGTGAAGCGCGGCATGGTGGTCTTCGGCACGGATAAGCTGGATGAGATCTCCCTCTCCGCTCCCACAAAGATCAGCGAGATCCGGGACGGATGGTACCGGACCGCGACGATCACGCCGGAGGATTTCGGCTTTGCCCGCTGCACCAGAGAAGACTTAAAGGGCGGCGCCCCTGCGGAAAACGCGGAGATCACCCGGGCGATCCTGCGCGGAGAACAGGGCCATAAGCGCAACGCGGTCCTCATGAACGCCGGAGCGGCTCTCTACATCGGCGGCAAGGCGGAGAATATGAAGGACGGTGTCAAAAAGGCAGCGGAGATCATCGATTCCGGTAAGGCCGCGAAGACGCTCGAAGCGCTCATCCGCGTGAGCAACGAAGGAGTCTGAGATGCCGACGATCCTGGATGAGATCGCAGCGCATACGCGGATCCGTGTGGCAAAGGCCAAAGAGGAACGGCCGGCGGAAACGGTGATGCGGGAAGCCCTGGCGCTTTCCCGCGGCAGTTTTGTCTTTGAAGAGACCCTGAAGAAACCGGGCCTGTCCTTTATCTGCGAATGCAAAAAGGCTTCTCCCTCCAAAGGCGTGATCGCGGAGGACTTCCCGTATCTGGATATCGCACGGGACTATGCCGCGGCAGGCGCGGATGCGATCTCCGTTCTCACCGAGCCCGAATGGTTTCTCGGCCGGAACGCCTATGCGGAAGAGATCGCAAAAGCAGTGCCTGTCCCCGTCCTGCGCAAGGATTTCACCGTGGATCCTTACATGATCTGCGAAGCTAAACTCCTCGGCGCATCCGCCGTCCTCCTCATCGTAGCGATCCTGTCCGCGGAGGAACTGCGGGAGGATCTGGCCCTGTGCGGCCGTCTGGGGCTCTCGGCGCTCGTAGAATGTCACGACGAACGGGAGATCGATGAAGCCTTAAACGCCGGAGCGCGGATCGTCGGCGTGAACAACCGCAACCTCAGGGACTTCTCGGTCGACACCTCCCTCAGTGACAGGCTCGGTGCCCTCATCCCGGACGGGATCGTCCTTGTTTCGGAGAGCGGCGTTAAGGGTGCGGAAGATATCGCGAGACTGAAAAACACCCGTGCGGACGCCGTCCTCGTTGGAGAGGCGCTCATGCGCGCCCCGGACAGACAGAAGACGCTGCGCGCCTGGAAGGCATTGTCATGACCGCGGTCAAGCTCTGCGGCATGCGGACAGCGGCGGATATCGAAGCAGCAAACCGCATCCGGCCGGACTATATCGGTTTTGTATTCGCGCCAAAAAGCCGCCGGTATATCTCCCCGGAGACGGCCGCCTCTCTGAAGGCCATGCTGGATCCCGCTATCCGGGCGGTCGGTGTTTTTGTGGATGCAGGGAAGGAAGAGATCGCGGAACTCGCGAGGACCGGTGTGATCGACCTCGCACAGCTCCACGGTTCTGAGGATGAAGCGTATATCGCCGGCCTGCGGACACTGACGGATCTCCCTCTCATCCGTGCCTTCCGCGTCACGGGGAAGGCGGATCTCGAAAAGGCGGAGAAATGCAGCGCGGCGCACATTCTCCTGGACGCGGGAGCCGGGGACGGTGAGCGTTTCGACTGGGAGATCTTAAAAGATTTTACCCGACCGTATTTCCTCGCGGGAGGACTGGACCCGGATAATGTGGCGGAAGCAGTCCGCCGGTTTCACCCTTATGCGGTCGATGTGAGCAGCGGGATCGAGACGGACGGCGTCAAGGATCCGGAAAAAATGCGCGTCTTTACAGAAGCAGTGAAACAGGCGTAACAGAGGATCATTTCCGTACAGAGGAGTACGTGTCAGAATACAGGAAAGGAGCAGGATGATGGAAACAAAAAAGGGCAGATTCGGCATCCACGGCGGGCAGTATATCCCGGAGACCCTCATGAACGCCGTGATCGAACTGGAGGAGGCCTACAATAAGTGGAAAGACGATCCGGAGTTCAAATGGGAACTCTCCGTGCTCTTCAACGAGTATGCCGGCCGTCCTTCCCGTCTGTACTACGCAGAAAAGATGACCCGGGATCTCGGCGGGGCAAAGATCTATCTCAAGAGAGAGGACCTGAACCACACCGGCGCGCATAAGATCAACAATGTGCTCGGCCAGGCCCTGCTCGCAAAAAAAATGGGCAAGACCCGTCTCATCGCGGAGACCGGCGCCGGACAGCACGGCGTGGCGACAGCGACCGCGGCGGCGCTCATGGGCATGGAATGTGTTGTCTTCATGGGTGAGGAGGACACGAAGCGCCAGGCGCTCAATGTCTACCGCATGCGTCTTTTGGGTGCGGAGGTGATCCCCGTGACATCCGGCACCGCGACCCTCAAGGACGCCGTGTCGGAGACCATGCGCGAGTGGACACGCCGGATCTCGGATACCCACTACTGTCTCGGCTCCGTCATGGGCCCGCACCCCTTCCCGACCATCGTGCGGGACTTCCAGGCGGTGATCTCGGCGGAGATCAAAGAGCAGATCCTGGAAAAGGAGGGCCGCCTGCCGGATGCCGTGCTCGCCTGCGTGGGCGGCGGCTCCAATGCCATCGGCAGCTTCTATCATTTCATCGAAGACAGGGACGTGCGCCTCATCGGCTGCGAAGCAGCGGGGCGCGGCGTGGATACCTTAGAGACGGCGGCGACCATCGCCACCGGCAGAGAGGGGATCTTCCACGGCATGAAGTCCTATTTCTGCCAGGACGAATACGGTCAGATCGCCCCGGTATATTCCATCTCCGCCGGCCTCGATTACCCGGGGATCGGACCGGAGCACGCGTGGCTCCACGACACCGGACGGGCGGAATATGTGCCGGTGACCGACGAGGAGGCCGTGCAGGCCTTTGAATATCTGGCAAAGACCGAAGGCATCATCCCGGCGATCGAGTCCGCGCATGCCGTGTCCTACGCCATGAAGCTGGCGCGGGAAATGGACAGAGACCGGGTGATCGTCATCACGATCTCGGGACGTGGCGACAAGGATTGCGCGGCCATCGCGCGCTACAGAGGAGAGGATATCCATGAGTAAGATCAGAGAAGCATTCGCAAACGGCAAGGCGTTTATTCCCTTTATCACCTGCGGGGATCCGGATCTGGCGATGACAAAAGCCTGTGTCCTCAAAATGGCGGAGGCAGGCGCCGATCTCATTGAGCTCGGCATCCCCTTCTCGGATCCCGTGGCGGAAGGACCGGTGATCCAGGACGCCAATGAACGCGCCCTGAGGGGTGGTGTGACGACGGACAGGATCTTTGATCTCGTGCGCGAGCTCAGAACAGAGATCTCCATCCCGCTTGTCTTCATGACCTACGCCAATGTCGTCTTCTCCTACGGGACGGAGCGTTTCATGAACACCTGTAAAGAGGTCGGGATCGATGGCGTGATCCTGCCCGATCTGCCCTATGAAGAAAAGGAGGAATTTCAGCAGCCCGCCCGCGCTGCCGGTGTCGATCTGATCTCTCTCATCGCGCCGACCTCCGAACACCGTATTGCCATGATCGCCAAGGAGGCGGAGGGATTCCTCTACATCGTCTCCAGCCTCGGCGTCACCGGCACCCGGAGCGAGATCACCACCGATCTCTCCTCGATCGTGGCTGTCGTGCGCGCCAACACGGACATCCCCTGCGCCGTGGGCTTCGGCATCTCCACCCCCGAACAGGCCGCAAAAATGGCCGCCGTCTCCGACGGTGCCATCGTGGGAAGCGCCATCATCCGCCTCATTGAGGAGAACGGCAGCTATGCCCCGGAGCGGTTGTATGACTACGTGAGGAAAATGAAAGAGGCAATCTCTCCGTCATCACGGTAACCGTGGATTTTCGCGACAAAAACGCAGAGGCCGGTCTGACCTCTGCGTTTTCTTTTCTCATTCTTTCCGGATCCCGTGTGATCACTGCTTCTCATTTTCCCTGCAGCTGTTGCAGCATTTCGGATTTTTCCGGATACGCGCCGTCCTCCCTGCTGTATTCGAAGGACAGTCGGATGATCATATCATCCGTTTCCGTCAGGAAATCCTCCACATGATAATGTCTTTCGGTCTTCCCGGCAGCATCCTCTGCGTGTGCAAACGCATCCGCCGTGAGACCGTTCTGCAAAGCCGCCTCCATATATGAGGTTCCCTCCGTCCTGACCGTATCATAAGAACCGTTTTTCCAGGAATATCCCTGAAACGCATAGACATCATCGGATATCTCGGCCTCACCGGACAATCCCCGGTACATCATATCGAACAGCTCGTCCACAGAGGTCGGATCGACTCCGTTGGCATTTTCGGGCTTTTCTTTCTGATGAATGTACATACTGATCACGCAATCATCCGTCTTCGCTGTCCAGACTCCCAATGCATGCGCGTTCGCAAGAGTAGTCCGGTTAATGACGTCACTGTACGGATCGAAGTCTGTCACTTGATATTCCTCCGGCAAGGAGAGGCGGAGATGAAGCTGCCCGTTATCATATACATTTCCGTTCCATTTGCCTTTCTCTATAGCCAAACCGTTCTCCACGAGGGTTCTGGTCTCCCAATCCGATCCCGTTCCCCCTGCATCCGCATCATCCGGAAGAAGGAGCAGCTCCACTCTTCCCCGGTAGCAGATCAGGGATGTTCCTTCTTCAAGAAATATCAATTCCTCCTCACTGCTGGACCCATCCAAAATGACAATTTTGTCTTTTGAATTGAACTTCGTGTCCTTGTCATCCCAGGTAAATTTCTGCGCATCATAACTACGCACCAGATCGCTGTGACATATGCTGTCCTCTTCTCTGCCATGTACCACAAATACGCAATCGTCAGACCGCGAGTTCACGATATACCGACCGACCGGGATGAGTTCCCCTGCTGGAAACACCACCTTGCCATTCTCCGATGCCCTGATCGAATATACCTGACCGTACTCAAATTCGTCCATTCTCAGATAATCGGCGACATCCGGCGCTGCATTGCTGTCCTTTTCGGATTCCACCGGTTCCGCAACAGGCTCGCTGCTGCTATCGGGGGCATCCGCTTCGACAGTCACTTCGTCATTCGCTTTCTCAACGGCGACTGTATTCTGCTCTGCGGATGGATCGGTTTTTCCGCAGGCTGCCATTGCCGCGAAAGCGATGGAGAGCAAAACAGCCGTAACGATCCTCTTTCTCATGACAAATCCTCCCATTTATGACTTTATCCGGCGCCAGCTTATGATAACCCCCCTCATTTTTCCCTGTCAAGCGCGTGTTTACCGCCTCTTAAGCCTCTTTACTGAATTCTGACCGACGCCTGTCCTGCCTCGATAATAATGACATCAATTGACAAGAACATTATGCTTTTTATATAATCAGAATCGAATGGTGTCCGGGAGAGACTCTCCGGGACGGATATGGGGTTTATTCAGAGAGAATAAGGGGGAGGTAGGCACTATGGGATGTTTTCTGGTATCCACAGCCGAAGCCGTGATCGTGACCGCGGTCGAAAAGGCGGAGGAAGCGCGCGAGAAGAACGGTTCCGGGCAGGAGAAAAGCGTGACGGTACCGCTTTCCGTGAAACTGAAATGGCTGACCCGGATGCTCTGGGGCGGAGCAATCCTCCTTGCCTTTGAGCATGTCTGGCACGGCGAAGTAACGCCCTGGTTCCCGTTCCTGACCGCCATGGCGGATCCCGCGGACACGGCGGAGATGCTCCATGAGATGGCGACGATCGGCGTGACCATGGCTGTCATCGTCACGGTCGTCTGGATCGGCATGTGCTTCGCGGCGGACGCGATCTTAAAGCGTGCGGCACAGGCATCCGAAAACGCGGGCTGACCGGAGAGGAGAGACCGATGACTTTACTCATCACGGTATTCGCAGCGATCATCGCCACCGTCATATGGTACACCCGCAAGGACGACACGATGATGACCGGGATCCTGTGCTTCCTGTACTGGGGCGCTTCCCTCATGTGGCTGGGAGACGCGATCTTTGAATATGCGGAGCTCGGTGCGGAATACTTCGCTCCCGCCGTTGAGGATATGGTGAATGATGCCTTTCTGGGGCTGTCCGTCGTGGCGCTCGGCCTTGTGATCTGGCTCGTGCGTCTCCTTATCGCGGATCCCAAAGGCGTGATCAAAGCCGCGCTGCAGAAGACAGAGAAAAAGGAAGCATAAAATCCTTATTTCACCTATGCACCACAAACGGACCGGGCGGAGTGATCCGCCCGGTGTTTTAAGGAGGAAAACAAAATGAAGACATGTCCGAATTGCGGAGCCCAGGTCGCCGATACGGCAGCGTTCTGCACATCCTGCGGTTTCAATCTGGGTGCAGCCGCGCCTCAGGAAGCCCCTCAGGGGATGACTCCTCCGGAGGGATCTCAGCCGGTACTGACCATGGAAGTACCGCAGACCCCGCCGCCGGTCATTCCCCAGCCACAGCCCCAATATCAGATGCCTCAATACAATATGGCACCGGAATACCCCCTGTACGCCCCCGAAAATCCCTGCGATAAACCGCTGGGGATCGTTGCTTTGTGCTTCAATTTCATCGGTGTCCTGATTGCCTATTTCGGAGGAGATGTGGACGGCAGGCGTTCCGACTATCTCAGATTCTTTGCGAATGAAGCACTGGTGATGGATCTGTTCGGTCTTCTGGCCGTCATCCCCTGGATCGGATGGCTCTGGGGCGGATTCGTTGCCGTATGCAAGATCATCGCGATCGTATATGCCTGCAAAGGAGAGACCAAGCCGGTCCTGTTCTTCGGAACGATCCGGATCATCAAATAACCCGGCAACCCTGTTTTTCCATCTGCCTGATCTGAGGTGACCACATGAAGACTCTGAAAAACATCGCCCGCAAATACAACTCCGTGAGCCTGATCCTGCGCATCGCGTGCGGACTGGTGATCGGCACGATCCTGGGACTGGCCGTCCCCGGTGCGACCGGGATCGGTCTCCTAGGCGATCTGTTCGTCGGTGCGCTCAAAGCCGTCGCGCCGGTATTGGTCTTCGTCCTCGTCATCTCCGCTCTGGCACAGGGCATGACAAAACTGGACAGCCGTTTCGGAACCGTACTGTGGCTCTATATCATCAGCACACTTTTAGCCTCCGTGGTCGCCGTGACGGGGAGTTTTCTATTCCCTCAGACGCTGAAGCTCACGGAGAGCGCACAGGCGGATGTGATCCCGACCGGTATCGGCGAGGTGCTTAAAAATCTTCTGGTCAACATGGTGGCCAACCCCGTAGGTTCCATCGTGGACGGCAAATATATCGGCATTCTCTTCTGGGCGGTGATCTTCGGGCTGGCCTTTAAGAAACTGGCCAATGAGACGACCAAACAGGTACTCTCCCATGTCGCGGATGCGGTATCCCTCTCCGTGCGCTGGATCATCAATCTCGCACCTTTCGGGATCCTGGGCCTGGTCTTTACCAATGTGTCCACCAACGGTCTGTCGATCTTTACCGATTACGGCAGACTTCTGGCCCTGCTCGTCGGCTGCATGCTCGCGGTCGCGCTCATCGTGGATCCGCTCATCGCCTGGATCACGCTGCGCAGGAATCCCTATCCGCTGGTTTTCCGGTGCCTCAGAGAATCCGGCGTGACTGCGTTTTTCACGAGGAGCTCCGCGGCGAACATCCCCGTGAACATGGAACTCTGCGAGAAGCTGGGACTTGACCGCGATATGTATTCCGTCTCGATACCGCTCGGTGCCACCATCAACATGGACGGTGCCGCGATCACGATCGCCGTGATGACGCTGGCCACAGCCCATACGATCGGAGCGGTCGTGGATATCCCTTCGGCGCTGATTCTGTGCTTCCTCTCCACTCTGGGCGCCTGCGGTGCCTCCGGCGTGGCCGGCGGTTCGCTCCTGCTCATTCCCATGGCCTGTTCCCTGTTCGGCATTCCGCAGGATATCGCCATGCAGGTGGTCGGCGTCGGTTTCATCATCGGCGTGGTCCAGGATTCGGTGGAGACCGCACTCAACTCCTCCGGCGATGTCATGTTTGCCGCGACGGCAGAGTATAAACAATGGATCAAGGAAGGCCGCGAGCTGCCCACCTTCCTCGGCGGCAAGCAGAAAGTGGATATCTGAACACCGCATTTTGACGTCAGAATGATCAGACAGGGGGACCTTATGGGAGAAATACGTCCGGATCTTGATACCGTCCTGCGGTACTCCGCCGAGGGAACTTACCGGGTGATCCCGGTGAGCCTCGAACTGTTATCCGATTTCACGACACCCATTGAAGTACTGAAGATCCTGAAGCAGGCGGATGAGCACTGCTTCCTGCTGGAATCCGCCCAGGCGGATATGCGCTGGGGTCGCTATACCTTCCTCGGATACGCGCCGAAACTGTGCATCACCTGCACGGGCGGCGAGCTCGAAGCCGGGGAGGAGCGGCTGCACACCGATGATCCCTCCGCCTATATCCGGCAGGTCCTCGCAGCGCACAGAAGCCCGCGTCTGGATTACCTGCCGCCCTTCACCGGCGGCCTGGTGGGCTACTTTTCCTTTGATTATCTGAACTATTCCGAACCGACGACCCGCAACGACAGCATCGATTCCGAAGGATTCCGCGATGTGGACCTGATGCTCTTCGACCGCGTGATCGCCTTTGATCATGTGAGCCAGAAGATCACGCTCATCGTCAATATGCTCCTGAGCGAAGGCTCCGACGGATATGAACGCGCCGTTCGCGAGCTGAGCGAAATGGAGAAACTCCTCCGGACCGGAAAAAAGACGACCGCAACCGGCGGAGAACTCCTGGGCGAGGTCACGCCGCTCTTCGACAGGGATGCCTACTGCCGCATGGTGGAAGCCGGCAAGCACTACATCAAGGAGGGAGATATCTTCCAGATCGTCCTCTCCAACCGTCTGAAAGCCGCTTTCCGCGGCAGCCTCCTGGACACCTACCGGATCCTCAGGACCATCAATCCCTCCCCTTACATGTTCTACTTCTCGGGATCGGATCTGGAGGTGGCCGGCGCGTCCCCGGAGACACTGGTGAAACTCGAGGACGGGATCCTGCATACCTTCCCGCTCGCAGGGACCAGACCGCGCGGCAGATCCGAGGAAGAGGACCGGCAGCTCGAGGAGGAGCTGCTCGCCGATGAAAAGGAGCTTGCGGAACACAACATGCTGGTGGACCTCGGCCGCAACGATCTGGGCCGGATCAGCCGTTTTGGTACGGTGGAAGTGGAGCGGCTGCGCGAAGTCCTGCGGTTTTCACATGTGATGCACATCGGCTCCACGGTCCGCGGCGAGATCCGGCCGGACAGGGACGCACTGGATGCCATTGAAGCCGTCCTGCCTGCCGGCACGCTCTCCGGCGCCCCCAAGATCCGTGCGTGCCAGCTGATCAGTGAACTGGAGCAGAACAAACGCGGGATCTACGGCGGTGCCATCGGCTACATCGACCTCACCGGCAATATGGATACCTGCATCGCGATCCGTATCCTCTACAAGAAGGGAGACTTTGTCTACGTGCGCAGCGGCGCCGGGATCGTCGCGGATTCCGTGCCGGAGACCGAATACCAGGAGAGTCTCAACAAGGCCGGAGCCTGTCTGGATGCGCTGAAGAAAGCGCAGGAACTCAGGGAAGGAGGTGTGCTGTGACACTCCTCATCGACAATTACGACAGTTTTTCCTACAACCTCGTGCAGTATATCGGCGAGATCGATCCCGATATCCGGGTGATCCGCAATGACGAAAAAACAGTGGATGAGATCCGGGAAATGGCCCCATCGCATATCATTCTCTCTCCCGGCCCCGGGCGTCCGGAGGACGCCGGTATCCTCATCGAAGCGGTTCGCGCACTTGCCGGCGAGATCCCGATCCTGGGCGTCTGTCTCGGACATCAGGCCATCTGTGCCGCTTACGGCGGCACGGTCACTTATGCGGAGCGGCTTATGCACGGCAAGCAGTCGGTCGCGCATCTGGACACGACCGCGCCGGTCTTTGCGGACTGTCCGGCGGAAACTCCGGTCGCACGCTATCATTCCCTTGCACTGAAGCGTGATACGCTGCCGGAGGAACTCAAAGTGATCGCGGAAACCGCAGAGGGAGAAGTCATGGCTGTGATGCACAAAACGTATCCTGTCTACGGTCTGCAGTTCCATCCGGAATCCATCCTGACACCGGAGGGCAAGACCATGCTCAGGGCGTTTTTATCGCTCTGAGTAAGACGCAGATATCCCTAGTATCATAGTTTATGCGTTTGTATTGTGTGACGGATCACGGATTGCAATTCATGCAGGGATCATAACCCTGTGCGATCAGATCTTCGCGTGAACCGGTATACACTTCCTTGTTCTTTTCCGCCATCTTGGCGACACTCCCGCAATCCGGATAATGAAACTTATGAGACTTGGTATTCAGGATATAGGTCTGCTGCCCTGCCGGCTGCCCGACATTTCCGGGCAGAGACCTGTCCATGGACTGGTCCGTACCTGCCTGCGGCAGGATCTCAAATTGGATCAGACCGTCATCAGTCTGCGTGGTATTATTCTGCCCCGAACCGGCGCCGGCCAATGTATCCGCATCTTTGTTCTTCTGAGGAGTGAATGAGACCGTCTTTCCGTCACTCACGCATACGATATGTCCCTGCAGATCCGTGCGGTAAGTCCTGACTCCGGCATCCCTGAGGCGGCTCAGCACCTCTTCTGTCGGATGTCCGTATGGATTGTCCTTTCCGACAGAGATGACAGCATATGCGGGTGACGTTTCCCGTAGAAACCGATATCCAGTCGAGTACTTGCTCCCATGGTGAGCGACTTTGAGAACAGTGCTTGCAAGCGCTGTCCCCGACTCCACGAGGTCTGTTTCTTCTTCCCCTTCCGCGTCGCCCGCGAACAGAAACGAAGTCTTTCCGTATGTTACACGAAGAATGATGGAATTGTTGTTCGCATCCGCCGCGGATCTGACCGGACCGAGAACCGATACTTTGGCGCCGCCGAGCATAAATGAATCCCCTGCTTTCGGGACAGTGATTGATCTGCCCTGTGCGCCGAGATACTTTTTAAAGCTTTGGAACTCTTTGGAATCATGGTCCGTCACGGAACAGTAGGCCGCATCGGCCTTTGCATAGTTCAGCGCACCGGACAATCCGCCCACGTGGTCCGCATCGGAATGCGTGGCAACGATCGCATCCAGATGATCGATCTTTCGCTGTTTGAGGTAAGAGTAGATCAGAGAAGATTTCTTGCTGCCTCCGCCGTCGATGAGCATATAATGCCCGTCGCACTGCACCAGGGACGCGTCTCCCTGCCCGACATCGATGAAATCCACCTGAAAAGAAGATTTTCCCTCGGCCGCATAAACGGTTCCGTCAGAGGCCCCCAGACAACCGGCCGCGACAAAGAGCAGCATCAGAAGCAATGACCATATCCGATCAGCGATATGCCTCATCCCCGCGCTCCTTTCCGTCAAAACTGCCGATATCTGTCCTCCGTCACCGGCATCATTATACCATCATTTGATCTGCATGTGCGGCGTGGCTTGGTTAAGAAACATCTATAAGATCTCTTCCATCCCGATCTTCTGCGGCTTGAGGCCCAGAGTTTCGTAGAAGCGGATCGCTCCCGGATTGCAGGTCCAGACATTCAGGGTGATATTATAGAACCCCGCGTTTCGTGCGTATTCCGTCACAAACTGATACAGTGCACGTCCGACACCGTGCCCTCTGGCCGCTTCATCAACACAGATATCATCGATATAGAGCGTCCTTACATCCGTGCGGACGGCATCGCCGGTGATCTGCTCGTGTTTGCAGAAGGCGTGGCCCATCACGGTATCATTCTCATCCACGCACACGAAGACAGGGCTCGTATCATCCCCCAGGATCGATACCAGTTCATCAGCGCTGTACTTCGTCGCGGGGCCTTTAAACAGATCCGGACGCCCTTCATGGTGCACCATGTCCACCTGGACCAGCAATTTCAGTATTCCCGGGATATCGCTTTGAATCGCTCTTCTGACCATTTTCCATGCCTCGCATTTCTCGTCACGTATACGCCCATGTGTATCATCTATCTTTTTATCATATTCCGATTCATTTCGGTAGATATCATAAAGGTTTGAGGAGTTGGATTGTTTGACAATGTACTTCTGTAGAAGTATAATAATCAAAGTATTCTGCTATAGACGTAGTTTAACAAATTTCTTGAAAGAAGAAGGAGTTTTCGGTGATCCTTTATCACGGATCTGAAAAGATCATAAAAAAACCGCTCTTTGGCTGGGGACGGACCGATAACGATTATGGTCAGGGCTTCTATTGCACGGAAGATGTGGAACTTGCACGGGAATGGGCATGCAAAGACGGAACCGGCGGGTTTGTCAACACATATCAGCTGCCGGCTGAGAGACTTCGGATCCTTGACCTGAAATCGTCAGAAGTCATCTCCTGGCTCACTCTTCTGATCCACAACAGACATGTGCGATATGACTCACCTATTGAGCGGCAAACGGCGGAATATCTTATCGCACACTACCTGCCTGATATCTCCGGATATGACGTGATCCGTGGATATCGGGCAGATGATTCTTACTTTACATATGTGAGAGCCTTTCTCTCCAACACCATCTCCCTGCAACAGCTTTCGCAGGCGATGAGATTTGGAAATCTGGGGATTCAGGTTTTTTTGAAGAGCAGGAAAGCCTTCGATCAGATTCAGTTTATTGAAAGTGCTCCCGTGAACGGAGAGGATTACTATCCACGCCGTAAAAACCGAGATGCCGCAGCAAGACAGTCATACTACCGGCTCCTGGAACAGGCTGCCGACAATGGGACCTATGCCCGTGACATCATACACGGAGGATTGAATGCCGATGAGTTGCGCCTATCATGAAATGTATTTATATGACGCCTGCCGTAATCTCGGGGAACTGACGGAATATGCTTATGAAGCCTGTCATACCCCAATCGACAGAGCGTTACATTATTTTGTAGTCAGCGGATATGCCGCACGCTTTGAGGATGGAGATCCTGCCGTCGTGAGCGGTCTCTCGGGGACCGAGCTCTATTGCCGGTCAGCGGATGCCTGTGGTGACTCTATGGAGAAATGGCCGGATGCACTTATCCGCTATGATACGGATGCCGATTACTGGATCGGATATATCCTGGCGTATTTTCAATGGGCGAACAGCCTTTCATTTCAGAATATCATCACGGTCTTCACCGCCGATGACCTCCTTCGCATGTATCCGGCACTTCACACTGCTTCGGAAGAAAAAGCGGCCGATACATTGCTTGGGTTGTACCGCAACAGAAGGTCCGCATGCCTCAGATTACAGGAATATCGTAAGCGTCTGGGGATGACGCAGGCCGAATTGGCCCGTGCGTCCGGCGTCAATCTCCGTACTCTGCAACAATACGAATCCGGTGCCAAGCGTATCAACAAAGCCGCTGCAGAGAGTGTTATAGCATTAGCAGATGTTCTGCGATGTCATCCGTCGGATCTGATGGCAAAATGAGAGTTATGCCTGATGTATGAAGCAGGAGTCAGGTTTTATCGGTGATCCCGACTAAATAGTCCAGTGATACGCCGTAGTATTTTGCCAAAGTGACAGCATAAGACAAAGGTATCTCACGGATACCCTTTTCATATCTGCGATAAACCTCACGCTGACAGAACAGGAGATCTGCCACCTGCTGTTGTGTCAGGTCATGATCGATCCTCAGATCCTCAATACGCTGCCATTTCATAGCCCTTGCCCTCTTTGACAATGCTACCAAACGGTGGTATCTTATAAGTCGAAATGCAACCATACGGTGGCATGTCATGAATGGATCACCCAGCAGATGATCATCAAAAAAACTGCCGGTTTTCAACAGGTAAATCAGGAGGAATACACAATGAAAACAGAAGCAAAACGGAAACTGACGGCAGCACTTCTTATGGTCATGATGCTGACCGGCGGGATCATTCGTATGCCGATGGTCGCACATGCCGCCAGCGGCGATACCACCGTATATATCACCAAGACAGGCGAATGCTATCATGCGAACGGCTGTGCAAGTCTGAAAAAGAGCAAGATTGAGACCACGTTGAAGAAGGCAGTAGACAGCGGACTCCGTCCCTGTTCAAAATGTCACCCCGTAACGCTTGATGCCGACACTGGTGCAGCAGTGACGAAAGCAGCTGCGGCGGCTCCTGCGGCAGCTCCGGCATCCGGGAGCGACCCGACGGTCTATCTCACCAAAAGCGGGAAATGCTACCATGCGGACGGTTGCGCAAGTCTGAAAAAGAGCAAGATCGAGACCACGCTGAGCAAAGCTGTCGCCAAAGGATATACAGCCTGTTCCAAGTGTCACCCCGCCACACAGGCTGCGCAGACGACTGCTGCAAAAGAAACCGGCGTATCAAAAGAAGTAGAGGCACTGAAAACATACAAGGGTAATAACAATGAGTTCAACGCATACACCTACTACATGAACAATGCAGATCTCCAGGCCGCGATCGGTCCGAACGGTGACGCATTGCTGAAGCACTACACCGAAAACGGAAAGGCCGAGGGGCGGAAAGCCAAATGAGCATTGTCACCCGCATCAGAAAAGTGACGAATGGACGGGTTATGGATCATGCGACGAAGGATTTATGAGATCATAGAAGCGTCAGACGGAACAGATCGCGTGAGCGCATCATATGATGCGCTCATGCTTGTTTCTATACTGGTATCTGTCCTTCCGCTCGCATTTAAGGAGACGAATCCGGTATTTGAAGTGACGGACAGGATCACGCTCGCCCTCTTCATTGCGGATTATGCCCTGCGGCTGCTTACGGCAGATTACAAGATGGGGCGGAAGGACCTGCTTTCATTTATCCGTTATCCATTTACTCCGTGGGCGATCATCGATCTCCTGTCGATCCTTCCGTCATTTACGATGCTGAATGCGGGATTCAAACTCTTCCGCATCCTGCGTATTGCGCGCACTTTTCGGGTGTTTCGCGTATTCAAGGCCTTTCGGTATTCCAAAAGCATCGCGATCATTATCAGGGTAATAAAGGGATCTAAAAATGCATTGCTTGCCGTCTGCATGCTTGCCGTGGGGTATATTCTCATCTCGGCACTGGTGATCTTCAATGTGGAGGCGGATTCATTTGAGACATTTTTTGATGCCGTATATTGGGCAACCGTCTCCCTGACGACCGTCGGATACGGGGATATCTATCCGGTCACTACCGCCGGCCGGATCATTACCATGATCTCGTCCGTCTTCGGGATTGCGATCGTTGCCCTGCCGGCCGGCATCATAACAGCCGGATATATGGACGCACTGAACGATAAAGACGGAGACGGATCTGCAACTGATTAAACCTCAACCGCTATTCTCCCCCCTCCATTTCATGGTATAATGAACAAGATAGCGCGTACACACGGCGGCGTTCGCCGCAGAACGGAGGGGGCACATGTCATCATTCAACGATATTCTGCAAAATCTGGTCAATCAGGACGATGATACCAAACTGCAGCTTGCATTGGACTGCTACAAGGAACTCCTGCCCACCTTTCAGGTGCTGGATCCGGAGACCAACGGCCTCATGATCACCTATGCGATCCTGGGCACTGCGGCAGCTGCCGATGACAAACTGACCGGACCGGAATATGCATTTATCGACGGCCTGCTGGAGGCGATCGGTGACAAGCTGAGCGAAGAGGAGATCCTGCAGCTCGTACGGGCCTCCAACACGCAGAGGGCTTATGCGCTGGTCCGTGAAGTGCGTGATCATCTCAATGATGACGGCACTAACACGCTGATCAATCTCATCGCCGCGATCTGCTCACTGGATGACCGCATCTCCAAAGAAGAGATTGCCTACATCAAGTCATTGTTCTGATCAGTCAGCCAAAACCGGATCAGGTCTCTCGAAAGGACATGCCATGTGGAATGAATATGCGATCACGGATAAGGATCATGAGACACTCCGTCCTCTGATCCCGCCCCATTTTCTCAAAGCACTCAAAAACGGACGGATCTCCGGAACGGTGACTCTCAACGACGAGCCATTTTCCCCGCCTGTCGTGGGAGTTCTTCTCTTCAGCAAGGTAAAGCGCAAGTTGGAGATCGAATGGGTCGCTCTCACATCCTCTTACGATATGCCCTATTACGGGATCGATCTTGTCAGACGCTTCACGTATTCAGCCATGTTCAGAGGGATCTACAGCGGCGTCTACGCCAGATTCCGCGAAGAAGACAGCATGTCGCAGTATTTCCCGGGAAGTGATTTCGTACGCTACCCGGACATGAGCAACGTGGTCCGTTTTACTCTTGCGGATGCGGATCCGGACAGACTCCTCAAGACCGGTGTTCTGCAAAAATACTGTGTTCCACTTAAGGATACAAACCGGCAGGATAAAGACGGGATCTTTACAAGTGCCGCAAAAAGCGGCAAGATCATCCCCCTCTCCAAAAGCGTCGACTGGAATCAGTATGACGGGGACGTAAGTGTTCTCTATATCAAAGACCACCTCACGGAGGGAGCGATCCTGACGAAGAAAGACGGGGAGGATGTGGTCCTGAGCCTGCTCTTCTCAACCGATCCGATGGTCACCATCACGCTGATCCGTGACTGCTTTGAACGTGCAACCGGTAAATACGGCAGCACACAGACCATCATCTGTCCCGTTATCAATGATGTATCCATGAAACTGCTTGAAAAGATCGTCACGCGGACGGAACGTCCCGCACTCATCCGGGCGGAGAGGGAATTCGCGCCCCTCCCCGTTTCCCTTGCGGAGATCGAGAGGTATGCCACAGGGGATGATGAAGCCGAAGACGAAGAGGAGGTATGACAATGGCTGACGAAAGAGAACTCTATTTAAAGAGTCTGAAAAAAGAATCGGAAAAAAAGATCGAGATGCCTTCCGTCAGCGAAATGGCGCTGTCAGCAGAGAGCGCCTACCGCTTCAGCGAAAAATACGAGGCACAGTATCAGGTCAATCCCACATATGATCTGAGCAATGACAGCACTCTCTCCTCAACGATGAATCTCGCGTCCGTTATGGTGCATGACGATCTGATGCGCAGACGGAACTCCCGGATAAGAGTATCTGCTTACAGGATGCGTAATGAGGCCGCCTTCCGGACCAAAGAAGAATCCTACAAAGAGAAGGAAGAAGAGCAGGAAAAAGCCGCGATGGAAAGAAGCGGTGATCTCACGATGGAGGTGCCGGACATCCCCGAACTGCAGGAGGATCTCTCGAATACCCGGCAGCAGCTCAAGGGGATGAAGGGGAAAGACGCCATGAGCATCGGGGAAGCCGAATTCCTCAAGTCATACGCGGATGTCGTGGACGATCTGATAAAGACCCTCAAAAAGGCACAGAAAAAGGACTCCAAAGAAGTTGCGTCACATCTGGTACTCGCCAAAGAAAAGTACCTCTTCTACACACAAAAGGAAAGCAGGAGACGGCTGCTCGGCAGGGCACAGGCCAACGCGCTCATGGACAGCAGACAGGCCAGGAGGCAGATCGAGGAAGGGCAGTCGCCGGTCGATCTCTCGGGTCTCTTAAGCCGGGTCGCTTCAGCCAGAGACAGATTTGTGGACAGCAAAGGCAACGATAACGAACAGGGAAAAACGGTCAAACAGGCGCTCGCCGAGTACCGGACCCATCTGACCGACATCAGCAAACTGAAGAGTACCCTCGCCTTTCTGCGCGGCCGTCTCCAGGAAATGAACACAAGTGACGAGAAGCAGCTCAAACCCCTGCGTGATCACATCTACTCCCTCAGCAATGAGCTCCACGTCAAGCAGTTCCACGCGGATGCGGCCGAACAATGTATCGAGTATCTGATCAGCGATCATACACAGACCGAAGACGCCCAGCTGTTCCTTTACGCAGGGCATATCCGGGAACATTTCGGTGTGAGCATTCCCGGGTTTGACGAAAACAAAAAGCTGAGGGACCAGAAGGTCGCACAGAGGATCGGGGTTCAGAATAACAGGATCCTCACGGTCCTGACCGATTTCAATGTTCCAACGGAAATACGGACGCAGATGCAGGAGTTATCGACAGGCTATGAGATGCAGGAACTCTATGAAAAACATGCGGATACCGTACTCACGGAATCCCGTGCGCACTCAGAGGAAGCATTAAACGACCTGCGCAGAGACCACGCGGACAAGGCAGACCTGCTGTCTTCCCCGGTATTTACCGACTATGCGTCACTGACCCGCTCCCTCCCCTATCTCGGTAATGACGACCTTTCTGCCGGCTCCACCCTTACTTTCACAAAGCGCGAGTTCGAGCCTCCCCGTTCCAAACAGGATATGGCCGGGCATCTGGATCGGGTACTCACGATCAAAGATACCACGAAAGATCCGCAGGAGGTCCGGCAGGCCATTCTGGGAGAACTGCCCACGATCCGTACCGCTTTCAATGATATCAATGCTTTCATGGTCGGCAGAGCAGGCACTACACTCCTCGCGAGCCGGACAGGCAGCGATGTCTTCGGCGGGACTGCAGGCCTTCCGACCTTTAAGACCAAGGTCAAGACACTGCGGGATCTCATCGGGTCCATTCTCGAGCGAAAAGATGCGCTGCTCGAGATGCAGATGGATCACCTCAGTAAGTTGGAGCGTAAAGGCGTTGATCCGGACACGGTAACCGATACGATCCAGAAGGAGCTCGTTGACATATGGAACACTCTCGATCAGGCCTCGGCATACATCGACTACCGTGAGGAGATGATCCAGCGAAGCTACGACCTGACCCCCGCCGAATTTGCGAGACTGGCGCCGGCTCTTTCGGTTCCGGATCACTATCGGTTCAAGACCTACCGCTCGGTCGATCAGGCGGTCATAACGCAGGAAGAGTATTTTGAGCACGCCAGAGACAAACAGCGCAGTCTGATGAGACAGATCGGCGAGAGCGGCGAGCTCGAAAAGGCTGCCACTGCCATGTCGGAAAGAATAAGGGCGCGCGAAGAGGCGGAGCGTGCAAAGGCCGAGGAGGCACGTCTTGCCAAAGAGAAAGAAGAAAAGCGCCAGGCAGACTGGGCAGCTGCTCTCGGTAAACTTACGGAGGCGGAACGTGCCGGTGTCTACAATATGGATATGTATGAGAAGTCCGGTCGATATGAATCCATGGAGGAGGTGAGATCAGCGATAAAGTTTGGGATCACCTTCCATTCCGAACATTCCAATCTGACAAGCAGGCAGTCAAGTCTCCATGAATGGATCGGTGAAAGCGAGAACAAGATCACGAGTCTGAACGCCCAGATGGATGATGCCGGCAGGCTTCTTGCGATGTGGGAGCAGCGGAGGGACGCCACACAGAAAGACCTGTCGGAATACCACAAACAGAAATCCCGAGGTGCCCGCAAGGAAAAGGATCCTCAGGAGGAAAAACTGGAAGCCGCCATCAGGGAGGCGGAGGGCATCATTACGAGCATAGGCGAAAGGGTCGTAAACCTCACCTACAGCCGGCAGGCCGAGGAGACAACGCTCGAGAACTACAGGAAAGAGGCCGCCGCGGTCACGGAACAGATCACTCTTCTCGAGCAGCACATCAACGAAGCCGTGGAAGAACTGGCCTCCCAGCTGAATGAACCTGTGGCCCCCCCGCGCCTGTCCTCCTTCATGAGAAAACCTGCCACCCCTGCCCAGCTCTCTGCCCTTAAACGCAGACAAAAGTCCAAGCCCGAGGAGCCGAAAAAGGACGGGGACGGTTCCTTACAGACCGATGCGCCAAAGAAGCACAGGAAGCACCACACGCGCAAGCCTGAGGGATCGAAAAAGGACGGAGACGGATCCTCGCAGACCGATGCGCCCAGGAAGCACAGGAAGCACCACACGCTGCATGTCCCGCGATCCAGTACGGTGAAAAAGCTCGATGCTGCAATCGAAAACGATCTGATGCAGGACGAGGAGTTCCAATCTTTCATTGGTAAGAAAAAGAAGACCGGAAAGACCGGCGAGTGATATGGGCCATGAGGATCAGGGCGACCGAAAGGAGCCTCCATGACGAGAGAAGGGGAAGACCGGATCTACCGCTTTTACGACAATCTGCCTTCCATGAGTGTGCTGCGTTCCGTCCTGAATACGCAGGAGCGGATCCGCTCCCTGCAGGAAATGCTCACGGAGGAGGACAAACCATGCATCCCGGAAAACGGTCATATCCTGCTGTTTTCCTGCTGCAATGATAATACGCTCCGTATCGCCTGCAGTGCTCCCCGGGACGTGAGCGGCATCCTCTTTGCCTGCGAACATGACGCACTGCCCGCTTCGCTTGCCGAATCCGTCAAAGCGGCGGATGCGCTCTGTATCGCGGCGTCCGTCGAGAATCTGTTTGATGTGCTGCTGGAATCGGATGCCGTCATTGAGGTCTTTCTCTTTGACGCATCCGAAGAGAGCAATCTCCGCCATCTTTCCCTCCTGTGCCGGATCCTGGAGACGCATCCGGGTGCGGAGGTACAGATCCACGTGGAACTTGAGCGCGCCCCCTACGGGCTTTTCGACGATCTCTCCGCCCGCTTCGGGCTGACGCCCGGCGGAAAGCCCGTGATCCATCCGGTCCGTACCGCGGAACGATACGCGGAGGATCTCTTCCTGTCCGAATCGATATTTGAAAACACACGTGATGACGCGGAGAACGGCTGCAGGCAGATCCGTTTCCTGATCGTCGGGATGAACGCACGGAGTCTCGCTGTATTAAAAACGCTGCTGCCGTTGGCGCAGATGCCGGGATACCGGCTACGCGTCCTGGTACTCGACCCCGCCCCCGGCGGCTGGGACAGACTCTGCAGGCTGATCCCGGAGATTGACCGCGCAGGCGGTGAGGGAGACGCGCTTTATGAGCTTCATTATTTCGATCCGGTGGATCTCTCGACAGATGCGCCGCGCGAAACGCTCTGCCGCTATCTCGCCGATCCGACGCACGCCTATATCGACACAGGAGATGATCTGACTGACTTTGAGCTGGCACTCCGTCTGCGAACACTGTGTGCCAGGTTCGGCGATGTATCTTCCTGCCGGATCCTCGTCCGCACGGAGGCGGATGAATTTGCCCGGGATATGAG
>JAEEGL016336950.1_pt1 | contig 27173 bp, 64 predicted proteins | sample 9134231 | NCBI WGS metagenome assembly JAEEGL01 (sample SAMN16246548, study PRJNA631951) | gut metagenome | biome: gut microbiome; feature: rumen; material: fiber-attached | host: Bos | place: Iran: Karaj | collected 2018-10 | reverse complement strand
TCAAATGATTAAGAGTATCAACGAGGCAATGAATGTATCATGGGATGACATAGATTTTGGTGGTGAAAAGGTTGTGCAGAAAGGAAAAGCACAATTACTCAAAATCGGTAGTATACCTGCCTTTTCATTAGGTGGATTCCCCGAGGATGGTTTATTCTTTGCAAACAGTAATGAAATGGTCGGACAGTTTACTAACGGCAAAACAGCCGTTGCAAACAATGACCAAATCGTTGCAGGAATTGAGCAAGGTGTTTACAATGCCGTAATGAGTGCAATGTCGCAAGGTTCACAAAATGTAAATGTAGTATTAGAGGGCGATGCAGAGGGAATATTCAGAGTTGTAAGACAACAAAACAGGATATTCAAAAATTCAACAGGAACATCGGCTTTTGCTTAAAGGTGGGGAAACCTGCCTTTAGGCATTTAAGGAGGAAAAATGGCTTATTCGGGATATATGGTAAAGGTAGGAAACTACACATTGCCTAACAGTAAAATAAAAGCAGACACATACAAGAGTGTGCGAACAGTTATTGACCTTGACAGTTACCGAAGCGCAGACGGAGTGTTGATACGAAACGCATTACCTCATGTGCCGTATAAGTTGGAAATGAACTTGATACCGATGTATAACGATGATTTGCAACAGATTTTATCGGGCATAAAAAGTAATTACATTTCTCCGTTAGAGAAAAAGGCAAATGTAACCTTTTATGACATGGAAACAGACCAATACATAACGCAAGAAATGTATATGCCCGATATAAATTTTCAGATTTACGGCATATTTGATAATAGAATTTTGTATGACGAAACAACGATAAAATTCATAGGATATTGATATGTTACCTATCACAGACGAAACAAAAGCATCATTTTGGGCTTACAGTACGGTTAGAACATCAAAGCAGATAACAATAACTGTACCAAACAAAAACATAACAATACAGAATGAGGATATTAAAGGCGAAACCTTACAGATAATCGAAAGATTGGAAACATCGGAAACATTGCGATTTGAGGGATGCAATGCCACAACATTTTCTTGTGAGGTTACAGACCTTGCACAAGATATAACAGGGCAACTTATAGTTGTCAAAGTAACTGTAAATAATACAGACATTCCCTTGTTTAGAGGATTTGTTAACGAGGTTACAAATCTTAACCATGAAGATATGACCTGTAAAATCACGGCATACGATAGCCTTTATGGTTTAAATAATAGGGATGTAACATTGTGGTATAACAGTTTAACATTCCCTATAACGATAAAGAACATGAGAGATAGTTTCTTTGCTTATGTTGGAATAACACAACAAGAAACAATCTTACCAAACGATGCTCAAACAGTTACAAAGTCAATCACAGACAAAACAATAAACGGCGATACAATAATCAAAGGTATCTGTCAAATCAATGGTAGATACGGAAGAATAAATCGTAACGGTGTGTTTGAGTACATCAAACTAAAACCGATAGTAGAGGGCTTATATCCTGCCGATGATTTGTACCCCGATGATGATGTTTACCCTGCCGAAGAAAATGCAAACGAACTGATTTCAAGGGCAAATTACATTAACATCGAATACGAGCCATATAAAACGGCAAGGATGACAAAGGTTAATATATACGGCAAGAACGGTGCAAGGACAGGAACATACGGAATTGCCGATACAAACATATTCAGTATTGCCGATAACAAGATAGCCCACGGACTAACAAATGCAAACGCAACGGCACAGAATCTTTACAACGAAATATGGCAGATAGAGTTTATACCTGCCAATTTAAAGTTGTTAGGTAGACCGTATCTTGAAATAGGCGATAGTGTATCACTTGTTACAAATAAGAGAATGGTTAGAACTTATATTCTGCAAAGGACTTTAAGCGGAATACAAGCCATGACAGACCTTTTTGAAAGCAAGTCAGAACAATATCAACCCGAATACAAACAGAGCCTTGAAACTGCCGTTACAACCAATGCCGTAGAGATTGTGAATACAAACACAAACTTAACAAATCAAACGAACCGATTAGATGGCAGAGTTGATTCAAGTAATGCACGTATCGGTAGTTTGGAAGCAGACCATGTTAGTGTCGCACAGTTAAACGCAAGTAACGCACGAATTGGAAACCTTGAAGCAGACCATGTTTCGGTGGCACAGTTAAATGCAACAAACGCAAGTATCAATAATCTGTCTGCAATAGCAATAACCACAAACAACTTGTCGGCACAAACGATTTACGGTAGTCAGATAAGCGGTTTAACAATAAACGCAAATCAGATTACGGCAGGAAATATATCGGCAGGTCGAATAAGTACGGCACTTGCAAATGGTGTTAACGGAGTAACATTAGGTTCAAACAATGTTACGGCAACGGCTTATCAATTTAGTGGTGGTGGTGCTATGACAAAACAATGGATGGAAACAAGGGCTGCCAAAGGAACATACGATGTAGTAAATGGCAAGGTAACAATTTAGGAGGGCTAAACAATGGAAAAGAAAGAAACCAAAGGCAAAATCGAAACAAGTGTTATCGAAACAGAAACAGTTATCCTTAAAAGCAAGACAGGAAAAAAGATAGCACTCACATACGAACTTATTGATTACATTAACAAGCATTTATGCAAGGAGGGAAAGTAATGTTAGTAGTTTACGGCAACATTTATTCAGACAATGACGAGCATTTTAACGAATTAAAGAATCTGCTTACAAGTAATGGTTATCAGATAGCCTATAATTCACCTTACAATGCAACGATAATCAAAGAGGTAGTTGATGAACACGAAGATACGGAATCTTGAAGATAACATAATTGCTTTGCTAAATGCCGAAAACGATGTGCCGTTGGAATGTAAAAGGTTGATTCTATGTGATGTATTAAGGATAACCACAACGGCATCGGATAAGGCGATAATGCAAGAAATGGAGAGCGACAATGCAGAAAGTTTATGAGAGGATAAATTGGGAAAACTATCCGAGTACCGATACACCCTTAAACGAAACAAATCTGAATACAGTAGACTATGCCGTTGATACTATTGACGATAGAGTTATTGCACTTGATACTACGAAAACAAATCAAAGTGATTTTTTACAATCGGTGCATAGTGTAACATTCGATAATGCAACAGGTGTTTTAACTGTCACTTATGAAAATGGCACAGTTTATACTGTCGATACAAAGATAGAAAAGATAGCCATTAACTTTGAGTATGACGATGACCCTACATCACCACATTATCAACAGTTAGTTATAACACTTGATGATGGCACAAAACAGTACATAGATTTGTCGGCACTCATTACACAGTATGAGTTTGATAACAGCACAGATATAGCCTTTACAGTAACAAACGGTAGAGTAACGGCAAATATTGTTGATGGTAGTGTTACAAGGGCAAAGATAAGCCCCGATTATCTTGCACAAATAGATGCAAGTGTTAATCAAGCACACACATACGAAACGGCATCCCATACACACGAACTTGATTCACAAGCATGGGCTAACGGACAAAAGGGTAGCACCGATGTACCGAGTACAGACCCACAATACGAGAACAACTCTTTGTGGTATGCTAAAATGTCCGAGGGATTTGCAAACGGACAGAAAGACGGAACGGATGTAACATCAGAAAGTCCGTATTTCCACAACAACTCAAAATACTTTAGTGAGAAATCACAAGAGAGTGCAGACGAAGCACACGATATACTTGATGAAATCGTTGAGGCTACCAACATGGTAACTTTCGAGGTAGATTTTACAACAGGCAATTTGATTTATTCATCAAATGCAACATACGATTTTAGTATCAACACTACAACAGGAAATCTTGAATGGGAGGTAGTAATTTAATGAGTGCAATAGCAGGTAGAGTTTTACTGATACCAAAGGGCAATTATGACAGTACGGCAACATACACGATGCTTGATATGGTTGTGTACAATGGCTCGTCATACATCTGTAAACAAGAGTGTACGGGAGTAGTACCCACAAACACAACATATTGGATGCTTAATGCAAGTGGTAGTGCCGTTGCTTATATCAATGATATAGGCGATGTTGTTATTACAAATCCGACAAATAAACAAGTGCTTATGTATAATAGCACAACACAGAAATGGGTTAACGGCACTTTAAAACTTAATCAACTTAATGATACACAGTTTGCATCGCTTTCAGACGGACAAGTGCTTAAATACAATGCCACAAGTCAGAAATGGGAAAATGCAGATGAAGCAGGTGGCATCTTACCACACCTTATTGTCATTTCTGAAACAGGCTCAACAGTAACGGCAACAAAAGGACAAACAGTAATAACGGCAACGGAAACAAGTACGGGGCATTTTGAATGTGATTTACCCGAATTTGGCACATGGACTATTGATGCAATTCTCGGTGGCGATGATGCACAAGTTAGTCTTGTTGTAGATACTGTTAAGGTTTATACCGTTGATGATTCACATTTTCACGCAACAGTAACAGTAAAATATCCCGATGGTGCAACTTGTAGATTACAGAGTGCAGATGAAACACTTTATGCAACGGGTAGTCCTTACACATTCACGGTACATCACGCAGAAACCTATACCATTACTGTTACATACAATCAGAGAATCTATACGGATACGGTTACATTCACAACAGAAGGACAGAGTTTTTCAAAGACATTACCCTCTCCGTCAGAGGTGGATGCTAATAATATAAATTTGTGGCTTTTCTTTGGTGATGTTAGTGGTACATTCTCAACACTTGCAGACATTCTTGGAAACAGTACAGCATTATCAATGTTAATGGCAAGTACAGATGCCGTTGATTATCTTGTTAGGTGCAAAGAATGGATAGGTAAAGGTCTTGTTCCTATCATGACAAGCAATACAATACCGAGTGGCGTGGCAAGTGCATCATCAGAAGCGTCTACGGCAAGACAGGCTTGGAAAGGATTTGCAGGAGAAAGTGCAAATGGATGGATGCCGAGTGAAACATCATATCCTGCATGGATTCAGTATAAATTTGATGCTCCTACTCTTGCCACAAATTTGAAAGCATTATACAAAAACGATAGTGGCTCGAGTTATACGCAGAAAGTAGAAATATCTGCATCAAACGACGGCACAAATTGGACAACTCTTGCTACAAATATATCATTAAACAATCATAACACATATACAGATATATCCTTTACAAATGATAATGAGTATCTATACTACAGAATGACTTTGTTATCGGGTAGTGACGCACCACAACCATTAGTGGGCAGTGGATATTTGTTGCAATTTTATTCAATAGAGGGTGTAATAAATAATCAATCTGCAATGTCCTACATAGGTTTAAACAACTATTGTACAAACACTCTTTTGGCAGATACAGATTGGCGTGATGGAATAAGTAAATCAGAATATCTTGAAAGTGTATTAAATGTTAAAATACCAACAATGACAAGCGCCACAACTCCGAGTGGAGAATGTTTTGCATCCTCAAGATATGGCACAGACCAAACATATTTAGCATTTCATGTTTTTGATAAAAACGAAACATCAAAATGGTATCCTGCGGTAGCATCATCAACGGCAGGTCAATATGTTGGTTATAAATACCCAGAAAGTAAAAATGGACAAACATTCGATTTGGTTTTTTCATCGTCAGGTGTAGCATCCATTGTGAAAATTCAAGGCTCAAACGATGGAACAAATTATGTTGATTTAACAGGAAACATAAACATTCCTATCACAGCAAGCACAACCGATACTTACAAATTCAAACAAGCATTTACAAAAAATGTTGGTAATTATCAGTATTACAGAATATACATTGTACAAAGTACATCAACCCAACAAGGTTATGGTTTTATGTGTGATGAATTGCAGATTTATGGCAGAGAGGATGTATAAAGGAGGAAAACAACAATGTATTTAGAAAAGAGAGTTGCTAATCTTGAAAATCTTGTCGGTGCGTTAATTAAGCGCATCGACAATGATAAATTCTATGCTAATGCAGATACAAGTGCTTTACGGCAGACAGACGGAAATAATGCAGAGGGCATTGAAAAGAACACGGCAGACATTGACTACATTATGATTATGGAGGACTTGTAATATGGAACATTCAAAGAATTTTGAAACCATCAAGCATTATTATGATGCAGGGCTTTGGGATAAAGAAAGAGTTTATAATGTAGTCGGAAAGAAGAACGGAATCACCGAAGAAGAATACTATCTTATCACTAACGAGCCTTATGAGGAATAAAAATCTGTTTTAATCAGTTTATTCAAGTGCTATAATAAGCATAGATATTGTGGTGGCGGAATGGGAACGCATAACTTGATATCGGGTTAGTTGGTTGGAATACACCTTGTAAGGTTCAAATCCTTACCCACAATATATATACTTTGGGAGGAAATAATATGAACTATTTAATTAACCCGTGGATAATCTATCTGATTGACAAATTAGACTTCATTTCGGGACTTATGTGCCTTTTTGTAGGATTGTCAATAATAGTAGGTGGCATAGCAACTTTAATTTATTTTGAGAGTTGTCTTGACGATGATGAAGAAAAGAAAGTAAAGGGTTTAATAAAAATGTCAATTATCGCAGGTGTAATTTCACTTTTAATTATTGCCGTTTTACCATCATCCGAAACAGTAACAAAAATGGTAGTTGCATCCTATGTTACCGAGGACAATGTAGACAAGGCAAAAGAGGAAATAACTGAAATTGTTGATTATATCTGCGATAAGGTTAATGATGTAAAGGAATAAAATTAAAGGGAGTTAAGTATAAAATGATACTTTCGGGAGAAATAACTTTAAATGTTAATGCAATTATCGGTCTTGCAGGACTTGTTACGGCTTTAACTGTGCTTATAGGTGTAATTCGTAATTGGTTTAAGCAGACAGATAAATGGGATGGGTACGATAAGCAGATAACGGATATGAACGCATCCATTTCAGATTTAAAAGTTGAGGTTAACGATTCTATTCAGATTTTAAGGGATGAACAGTATATGCAGACAAGAGTATTGTTTGCCGTACTTGACGGACTACATCAGTTACATTGTAATGGAGAGGTAACAAAGGCAAGTAACGAATTGAATGATTACCTTAACAGAACAACGCATAAAAAACCCGAAAAATGAAAAAGATTTTACCTAAACGAAAAATTGAGTTTTTAATTGGTGTACTCATTGGCATTGCCATAGGCAATATAATTTTAACTATATTGGGAGGATAAAAAAATGAATTACCCCGTTTTACCCGACAAAATTTACAATATTTTGAAATGGGTTTTGATTGTTGTGATTCCTGCGACTGAAATACTACTTACAGTATTAACAGAAGCATGGGGATGGAACATACCATTAGAATCCATAATCAAAACGATTAAAGGTTTTCAAGTATTTTTAATTGCGATTTTTGGAATTAGTACAGTTACCTACAAAAAGAATAAGGAGATTAAATAATGGCAACAGTAATGACTAATAAGCAGTATGTTGATACCCTTAAACATATTGCAAGTATTGATACGGTTTATATCAACAGATTTCCATATAACTGTGGATATTTCAATGGAAATACAGGCAAATTCAGTTTTGATTGTTGGAATCTTGTAAAGGCGGTTATCAACGGATGGCAGGAAATAAGGGTACACAAGTATTATGTGCAAGGATTTAAAGTAACAGGTGATATTGACGGTGCTACAATCCTTAAAAAGTGTACTACAAAGAGCAAGGACTTTAAGAAACTTAACATTGCAGGTAGTTATCTGTATATGAAAGGTCATGCAGGGTCTTATATCGGAGAAACACTTATTAACGGTAGATATTACAATGTTATCGAGTGTACAGGCTCTTGGACAAGGAATGTGCTTTATTCGTGGGTTGACAATGACGGAACACGAAGAAGATACAAGGGCGGTGCTAAAAACGGCAAGTGGACAGATTGGGGTCTTATGTGTTGGGTTGACTATAAGACAATTCCTAACCCTTCTCCCGCGCCGAGTGGCTACATTCTTGGAAAGTATGTTTACAAGGGTGTTGATTATGGATTTGTATTTAACCCTGAATATTATCGCAAGGCTCAAAAGGATGTTGCTAATGACAAATACTTTGGCAAAAACGATAAGACACTTTTTGAACACTTTACTAAATACGGAATGAAAGAGGGCAGACAGGCTATATCATCATTCAACCTTGATAAATACAAGGAAGATTCTATTAAGCGACATAACGGCGATTTACAGAAGGCTTACGGCACTAAACCCGAGGACAATCCTAAATACTATGAGCATTATTGCCGATTCGGTTACAATGAGGGAAGAAAAGCGATTTAAAAACTATTGATACAATACAGTTTCATCGGATTTTAAACGAAATTTCCGTTTTTAATTCAATTAAAACCTAATTAAAACCGAGTTAAAATTAACCTACTCACTTAATTGTGGGTAGGTTTTTTATTTTTCTCAAAAAAGTGTTGACATTATATACAGAGTGTATATAATATACATTATGAACATAATATACAAGAAAGGAGAAAACAATGCGAGTAGGATTTAATCTAATGCTTGAAAAAGAACTTAAAGAGTATTTAAAACAGGCATCATGGGAAAAGCACATGAGCATTACTGAATATCTTATAGAACTAATAAAAAAAGATATGAAGAAAAACAAAGGAAAGGAGTAAAACGCTATGGCAAAGCCTTTGCACATAAAACTTTATGAGTTATACAGAAAAGGCATATTAACAAAAAACGATATAGATAGGCTTGTTATAATACCAAACAACGCATCAAACGGGGATATGGTACAAACAATGTTTCCCGTGGGGGATTTTAAGCATAGTCCAAATTTTGCAAAGATATTTTATTCATGCAAAAATATAGGATTTCAGATGGAATTTTCAGATGAATGGTGGATGGAACAATTTGTAAGAATGTACCCATCTCAATATAACGGAGGACATTAGAAAGGAGATTAACAATGCCTACATTAAAAGATTTACAGTATTTTCAAGCAATGCCATTAAGAATGAAAATGGACTTATCACGAAACCGAATCCGTGAATGGATAAATCGGTATGGAGAGGATGGATGCTACATATCATTTTCGGGTGGCAAAGACAGTACAGTATTACTTGACCTTGTAAGAAACTATTGTGGTTACAAGAAAGTTCCTGCAATGTTTGTGGATGTACCTACACAGTACCCCGAATTAAGGGAGTTTGTTGAAACATTTGATAATGTGGATATTGTGAAACCTAAAATCAGTTTTGCACAGGTTTGTGAAAAGTACGGATTTCCTTTAATAAGCAAAGAAGTATCGGAGTGTGTACAAGGTGCAAGGAAATACTTGACAAGTTTAATGAATGACAACACAATCCTAAAGACAGACAGACAGACAGACAGACAGACAGACAGACAGACAGACAGACAGACAGACAGACATATCCGTATGCTCATTATTTTGCCGACATAACGGGAATACCTCGGAGAAAAGAAAACAAGAAACAATTACAAATTCTGAAACAGGGGATTATCCCTAACATAGATACAGATAAACTTTCCGAATTGATAAACGCATCAAACCAAAAAGGAGAGAAGGTAAGGTTGGCGATGCTTTTAGGTATGTTAACAAAGGATAATAAAATTAAAGGGAAAAGTGATATTTCTGATGATGAAAAATCAGATTTTTCAAAGGAAAAATACAAATTCTTTCTTGATGCACCTTTTGAGATTTCAAATAAGTGTTGCAACATTATGAAGAAAAATCCTGCACACCTTTATTACAAGCAAACAGGCAGAGCACCTATAACCGCACAAATGGCATCGGAAAGCCGTTTAAGGACACAGAAATGGCTTGAAAATGGATGTAACGGATTTGACCTTAAAATACCCACATCAAATCCTATGAGTTTTTGGACAGAGCAGGATGTATTGCTTTATATAAAAAGGTATAACCTACCAATTTGCTCGGTTTATGGCGATGTAGTACCCGATTATGACGAAATGGGTATAATCGAAGGTCAAATGTCAATAACGGACTATGAGGGGTTTGAAAACCTTGAATTGTTTGATAAAGACAATGTGCCGTTAAAGACAACAGGGTGTTCAAGGACAGGATGTGTGCTTTGCGGTTTTGGATGCCATTTAGAGAGTGAAGAAGAAAGCCGTTTCAGACGATTAAAAGAAACACATCCGAAATTTTACGGATTGCTTGACCTTATCGAAAACAATGGAGTGACATATCGTGAGGCTATTGATTGGGTTAATGAACACGGAAACTTACACATAAGGTATTAAAAGGAAAAAGAAATAATGAAAAAATGGCAAAAATTAGAGCATGAATTACGAAAAGATATAGAACAAGAATTGTATGTATTAAATATAAAAGGCAAAGATACTGAATATGTTAGAGGACTTATAGATGCGTATAATATCGTGAAAATATTTTTGGATAATAAAAGAAAAAACTTGATGGAGGAAGAAAATGAGTAATATGGATTTCATAAATATTTTAGGCTTTATATCATGTTCATTTTGCTTTGGATATTTCCTTGGTTATATAAAAGCATCGGGTAAAAATTCATAAGAATCGGAGGGCATTAAAATGATAAAAGCATTGGTATGTATTTTTATCGGATATGTTTTTTACTTGATACTTGAAAAAATGGAGGATGATGACGAATGACAAGAGAAGATATGTATTTATTGGGATGCTTATTCGCTATAAATAGGCTTATTGAAAAGGGCAGTTCTGACTATGGCATCAAAGTAAATGGCAAATGGGAGACGATACCTTGGAGTGAAATTAAAGAATGGATAGAAAAGCAGTATGGAATTGAACAGGAGGTAAAAGGCTGATGAAATATAAAGTTATTGAACAATGTTTGTTTTGTTATGGCGCTTTAAATAGGGCTTATATAACATTAAATGTCGGACAAGTTTGGGAAGGTAGACCATTCCCAAAAGATTCAAATTTTTATACAGTAAGCCGAAACAATATTACTATGGAGATATACAAAGAAGATTTAAACAAATATTTTAAAATTGCAGAAAGGTGAGGCACAGGAATGAAAGAAAAAGAAAATGGCGTATACACATTAGAAAAAGAACTTAATAATCTAATCAAAAATGCTGATAAAAAAGAAGATAAAGAAAGGTTTAAGGCTTTAAAAGTATTGGCTAATTATTATGAAGCAAGTCAAATTAGAACATCCATTGAACATTATGCCGATGGAAGATATGATTTAACAATTGATTTTGTTGGGTGTTGTAAAAGTTTTTAGGGCAGAAAGGTGAGGTAAAAGAATGAAATTTATAAATGATGATGATTCGGTATATATAATGAAAATGAGATTTGTAGACCAATTAGATATGAACGATATAAACAATAATGTTGCAACAAAATACGATGCAGGTACAGTATGTGAGAAAGACGGAAATTTCATAATCGGTTATGAAATGAAAGGTGCGGAAGATACATTCTCAATCGGTCAACCTGTTTATGATGTGGATGGAAACATTATGGGTTGGTTAGGTATCGGGTTATACAGTAGCCTTAATTATTCATCAGAAATAAGAATACCTTGTGAATATTGGCAGATTTGCTTACCTACAAAGCATTGTGTAGCAGGAAAGAAAGTATATACATATTGGCAAAATAAGGAGACAAAAGAATGTTAAAACCAAAAGTTGATGTAAAGGAATTTGAAAAGTACGGATTTAAGAAATGCAAAGGTTCTTATGGGAAAAGTGGTTGTTATTATCTTTGCGTTTCAAGGGGTATTGAAATGCTATTTGTGTCGCCTTATATATACGCAATCAATAAATGGAAACACGACGACCCGAGAATACACGCAAAGCCTAATTGTAGATATAGCGACCACAGAGATAGTTTAGATATTACATATCGGTTAATTAAAGACGGATTGCTTACTTGTGATAATGATTTTGAAAGAGAGGTAGAGGAAAGAGAGGAAACAATATGCAGATAGTAATTGATATAGACGAAAATGTTTTTACACGGTTATTTGATAACGGTACGGAAGATTATGCGATTGTGAATGATGATTTGTTTGAGATAGCAAAATCAATCCGTAAAGGTACACCTCTACCGAAAGGACACGGAAGATTGATAGATGCGGATGAATTAGAAGAATTATTTGGGAAAGAGTGTGTTAGTGATTGTGGTGCTTGTATGCCAAAGAGAAAAACAGATGGCAGGGGAAGATGGTATGATACTTGCTCATTGATTGATGAAGCACCAACAATAATAAAATCGGATAAGGAGGATAAATAAATGACATATTACATTAACCCTATGTGGTTTTACTTAATGAGTGTTGGAGATACATTGAAAGATTTTATATTAGTAATAGGCATTCTTACAATAGGTATAGTAGGATTATTGTGTGTTGCTTGGTTTATTGATACTGGCGCTCGTGTATCGGATATGGATGATGAAGAAAAAGCAACTTTAAAACTGTTTAAAAAAATCATAGTTGCAAGTATTATCGCAATAGTTATCGGTGTTTTTGTTCCATCCAAAGAAACCTGTATTGAAATGATGATAGCATCGCAGGTAACACACGAAAATGTAACGGCTACAAAAGAAGAAATCTATGAGATAGTTGATTATGTTACAGATAAAGTGAAAGGAGAGGAAGAATGAAAACATTAGATTATGTAAAAGAACACATTGATGAAATAGAGCAAGACACATTTTTTGACAGACGATTTACTAAAAGATTTTTGGATTTTATACCTGTAAATGAATACGAGAATTTTGGATTTAAGTTTACGGGTGAAAAACCACCTAAACCTAAAAAGTGGACAGAAAAGAATATACTCGCACAATTAAAAAAGGATGTTGAATTTGGTATAGAAAAAGCCGTAAACCACAGGGGTATATCCGCAGGTCTTATGTTTGATGTATGTAAATCATGGTGCATTGTACTTGAAAATGGACTTGAAAATACCGATTACGGATGGTATGGAGATAAATTGTTCAAGACTATTGACGAAAAGTATGGATGGAATCTTTCAAAAGGATATTTTAATGAATCTTTCTATAATGAATGGTAAAAGGAGAAGAAGAATGACATACTCATTAAATGACGGAAGATACAAAATACTATTTTCTGATAGTAATTTCAAGCCTTATCGGAAAAGCCTACAATGTCCGTATATGATACCGAAAAGAATTGTGAAACAAAGGTAGCAAGTTTTAATAGTCAAGAAACTTTTGAATGGTTTGTAAATACTGTTTTAGGAGGTAAAAAATGACAAACGAGGAAATAATAACAAAACTTGGGGAACTTGTAGAAGAATCGAAATCCTTGATTGATAAAATTGATGTATCAGAAATCGGCACTTTACATGGTGGAGCATGTTTTCATGGAGAGGTATGGGCGATTTGTCCGTATTGTAATGGAAGCATGGAATTGATGGGTAGCGATTGTTTGTTAAAAAAAGACGGATATAAATTATTAAGATGTGAAAAATGTAAAAGAATTGTTAAGTATTCGTAGGAGGAGGTAAAGAATGACAATAGAAAACTTACAGATTGACGAGGTAAATTGTTTTGACTATAGCTGAAAAGGCAGAAAAGGCTAAATCAGACGATAAGACAGAAAACGCTATGGCAAATACCATAGACGATTTAAAAGGCGAAATAAAGGCATTATGGGGAGAAATTAAAGGTCTGAAAAATGCAAATAGGAAACAGACCGACAAAGGAGGCAACTAATGGGAAATCTTAATAACTTTTTTAATTTATGTCAACAAATGCAAAATAGTGGAAATCCTGCACAGTTTATTTCTCAACTATCGGGAATAGATATTCAGAAATATCAGAATCCAAACGATGCAATTCAATATTTGCTTAATACGGGCAAAGTGACACAAGCACAAGTTAATAATGCTATGCAGATACGAAATAACCCGATGTTTAAACAACTTTTCAAGATGTAAAACACGATTTTAAGTTTTAAAAGTCATTTTTTGAGATTTTTTGACAAAAATAAGCATTTAAAACATCATTTTACGATATTAAGGTAAGATGCGCATAACCTTGATATATACGGACTATTCGATTTGAGGATAGTTTTTAACCTAAAACAATTATAGGAGGAAAAACAAATGGTATCAGATTCAAACAACATGGTTTTACCTGTAACACCTATGTATGGTGGCGGTAACGGCGGTTTTGGTGGCTTTGGTGGAGATTTTGGTTGGGTAATTCTTCTCCTGCTTATCTGCGGTGGCGGATGGGGTAACGGATTCGGCGGTGGCTTTGGTAACATGGCTCTCGGCTATGATTTTCCGTGGTTGCTTAACGGACAGAACAACATCAATGCTAATACTAACAACGGATTCCGTGATGCAATGATTAACGATGGCATTACATCAATTCGTGATGGCATTTCTTCTCTTTCAACACAGTTATGCGGATGTTGCGGAGATATGCAGATGGCTATTGCTAACGGCTTTTCGGGTGTTGAGCAGGGTGCTAATGCTCGTCAGATGGCTAATATGCAAACTGCTTTTGCAGGACAGACCGCAATGGCACAAGGCTTTAACGGTGTTCAGACACAGTTAGCACAGGCAAGCGCAGATAACAGACTTGGTATTGCTAACCTTGGTTCAGACATTGCAAGAGAGGCTTGTGCAAATCGTACAGTTGATACACAGAACACACAGGCTATTCTTAATGCCGTAAATAGTGGAGTGCAGTCTATAAAAGACCAAATGTGTCAGGACAAGATTGATGCAAAGAATGACGAAATTTCTGCACTCCGTCAGCAGGTTGCTATGAAAGACCTTTCTGCATCACAGACTGCACAGAACGCATTTATTCAGCAAGGATTTGCTAACGAGGTAGACCAACTTTACAACAGACTTAATACTTGCCCCGTACCTACAACACCCGTTTATGGTAGAACACCTATATTTACCTGCAACGGAAACAATGGTTGTGGATGTGGAAACAACGCATTTTATAACTAATAAGGGGGTATTGCTATGGCAAAGTTTGTAACATCAAGTGATGTATTGGTTGCCTTAAACGGCACAATACCATTCAATAGTGTTTCTATCCCTTGCAACACGGGAAATGTAATTCCCGTTGTAACGGGGGTTTTAACTCTCAAAGGCAATACACCTAACAAGTTTGCAAGATATGCGGTAAGAGTACAGGCTAACATATCCGTTCCCGAAGGTGGCGAGGTTACACCGATTGCACTCGGTATCACTATCAATGGTTCTGTAATTCCCGAAAGTGTTGCAATAGTCACACCACAAGCCGTAGAGGAATACGGACATATTAACACAACGGCGATTGTAACAGTACCTTGTGGATGTTGTGAATCCGTTTCTGCCGTTTATGTAGACGGAACAGAGGACGATGCAACAGTAACACCTACACCGTCAATTATGGTACGGAGAAATGCCTCTATATCCGTAACAAGAATAGCATAGGAGGATAAGGCGATGCATAAACTTTACGATTTAAAGGAAATGCTCTGTAATGAGTTGGAAAACTACGGCAGTAAAGACGAAATAGACGAAAAAGGTCTTGAAATCGTTGACAAACTTGCACACACTATCAAAAACCTTGATAAGATTATCGAAAGTTACGAGGAAGAAGATTACAGTATGGGTTATGATTCATACCGTAGTGGTAGGGGTAGTTCCTACGGCTCGTATCGTGGTGGTAATTATTCCCGTGGCAGAGGAAGAAATGCAAGACGGGATAGCATGGGTAGATATAGTAGAGCAGAGGGAGACTTTCGTATGCAGTTAGAAGAACTCATGCAGGATGCACCTAATGAGCAGGTAAGGCAGAAAATCGAAAGAATGATGTCTGAAATGTAAAATTAAATAACAAATAAAGATAACCCTACTTTATGTGGGGTTATTTTTTTATGAAAAAAAGCACATACCTTTTAGGGTATATGCCTTTTTTCACACAAAAGGAGACAATATGAAAATACTAAAAACTCTGTACCAACTATGATTATACCACAGATAAAAACTTTTTCAAAAAAAATTGAAAACATGTATTGACATAATATATCTTTGGTGTATAATACATAATATACACAACAAACACACAATACACAAAAGGAGATATACACATGAAAGTTTTTAAGAAATGGTTAATAATGGGAAAAGTTAATGGAAAAGGACAGATTATCGGCTCTGCACACACTAAAAAAGAGGCAATCGAGTTATTAACACTTGCAGAAATGGAAAAAGTTAATGAGAGTTTTTGGAAAGATAGCGATGAAAACCTTTTCTTTATAGAGAAAAACATAAAAGAGTACGGAAGGGGGTAAACACATGAGCAAGGAAACAAAGATTGAATTACTTTTAGACAAGTACAACGAGAAAAGAGCAGAATTAAACAAGGAATACGATAATCGTATGGATAACCGCACAACAAACGAGGCAGGAGAGATTAGCGCATCGGAAACACTTGAATGTAATATGTGGTTTACCGAGGAAGATAACAAGTTAACAAAGTGGTTTATTGACGAATTAAAGGAAATATTTGAGAAATAGAGGAAGGAGGTTATTATGGAAAGATTAAACTTGTCAATTCCCGAGGATGTAAAGGAATATCTGAAAAACATCGCATGGGAAAACAGAATGAGTGTTACACAGTATCTTGTAAATCTTGTAAGACAGGATATGAGAAAAAAGAAAGGAGCGAAGAAATGATTATTAAAGCAATAAGGGTGCTATACAGTATCTTTTATGTATGTTGCCTACTCTGTATCGGTATATTTGATTCAAACCCTGTAATAGCCCTCTCCGTGGCTCTTGTGGGTAGTGTATGTGCCGTGTGCGGAAAGCATTTTGAAAAGAAATACAACATCGAATGGTAGGAGGCAAAAAATGATATGTGACAAGGATTGCCTTAATTGTAAATATGATGATTGCATATTTGATGACGAAGAACGAAAAAAGCGAAATGCCTACCAACTTGAAATGTATTACAAGCATCGGGAAAAGAAACTTGCCTATGCAAAAGAATACAGGGAAAGAAAAAAAGATAAGATAAAGGAATATCATAAAAGATATTACTTACTCAATCGGGAAGAAATATTAAGAAAAGCAAGGGAGCGCAGAAGAAATGAAATGTAACGGAGATTGCTTTAACTGTAAATTTACAGATTGCATTGCAGACAATGAAGATATAAATAAACTTGAAAAAGAAAATCCTGTGGTAATAGTTTCTGAAAAGGAAATCAAGCGAGAACAAAAGAAATCCCGTATGAGAAATTACATGAGGAATTACTATTATAGCCATGCAACCGAAATTTCTGAATACCGAAAAGACTATTATGAAAAAAACAAAGAGGAGGTAAAAGAAAAAAACAAAATCCGATACCGTGAATATTATCAAAAGAATCGGGAAAAGATTATTGCCAAAAGAAAAGAGTATTACCAAAAACACAAAGAAGAAGAAAAAGAAAAAAACAAGGCACGATTAACACCCGAAAAGAAAAAAGAATATTATACACGGTATTACGAAAAAAACAAAGAAAAGCGCAAAGAGTATTTCCGAGAATATCAAAGGGAGAAAAGAAATGCAAATAGTACCGATAGGATTGATAGCACTTTACTTATTGTCGCATCCGAGTGAAGAAGATTTGAAAAAAATCGAAATCCAACAAGCAACAACTTATATGAGAGTAACCTGCTACACATGGACAGGAAACAAAACGGCATCGGGTGTATATCCCGAAGAAGGAATGTGTGCATCTAACCATGACAATATAGGGAAAACGGCTTATGTGTATGATACCGAATACAACTTTATCGGGGCTTTTGAAATAACCGATTGTGGCGGTGCATATTCCTTACAAAATGGCACAAGCATAGATATATACCGAGATACCCTTGATAGGTGCTATGAATGGGTAGGAGAGTACGGAGATTATATGTATGTTGAAATTCGTTAAAAACTTTATTCAAAGTCCGTTATATAGGACTTAAACAATGATACTATTTAAACATGGAGGTAATAAAATGACAAACGCAGAACTTAACTACATCATGGCTGAATTTAAACCAATAGCCGATTCAATCAAGGAATTTTCAAAAAAACATGGATTTGACCATGTATCTGTATCAGATTATGGGTTTCAACTTGAAATGGATGTTTTTAATAACATTCCCGATGACCCAAAACATTTTTATGTGGATAAATTTTTCTACAAAGAAAATGAAATAAGAAAAGAAACTGAATTATTTGAAAGGAGATAAATTATGGCAGAAAAAAACGAGGTAGCGGTATCTTTTAGCGAAATGCTAATGGATAAATTAACATTAAGTGAAAGTGCTTTGCCAAAAACACTAAACAAGGAACGATTTGTGCAGGAAACATTAAGTGTTTTAAATAGCAACCCTGCCTTACAAAAGTGTAACAGAGGACAGTTGATAACAGGAATAATGAGAGGGGCTTATTTAGGCTTATCTGCCGTAAATTCAGAGTTTTATCTTGTGCCTTTTAACAACACAGTACAATTCCTTACATCGTATAAGGGTGTTTGCAAGTTTGCTAAAAAATATTCAGTAAGACCGATTAAGGATATATACGCAAAGTTGGTTAGAGAGGGCGATGTATTTGAGGAAAAAATAACAGACGGTCATCCGAGTATTGATTTTAAACCTATTCCCTTTTCTGAAAAGCCTATTGTCGGTGCGTTTGCCGTTGTTCTGTTTACAGATGGTGGAATGTTATACGATACAATGACAACAAAAGAAATCAACGAAACAAGGAATAATTATTCAAGAGCAAAAAATAGTCCTGCATGGCAGAAATCATGGGGAGAAATGGCAAAAAAGACTATCATTCACAGACTATTAAAGACGGTGGATGTGGACTTCGAAACCATTGAGGCAAAGGAATCATGGGATGCAGGAATTGACAGTAATGTTGTCAAGCAGGAAAAATCAGACGAGGTTATTGATGTATTCGCAGAAAAGCCCGAAAATCCCCTTGAAAGTCCTGCCGAGGAAACTGTTGAGGATGCCGTTTACACAGAGATACCCGATGATTTTAAATCACCATTTAAGTAAAGGAGTAGGATATGCAGAAAATTGTTATGGATGATGGATTCGAGTTGACAGAGGATTCATATTATAGTTTAGAAGCAAACAAAAGGTTTATGTCTGTTCATCAGTACCTTGATTTTGCAGGACACATGGGAAATCGGGAATGTGAAAGTCGGGCAATGGCAAGGTTAAGGGGAGAATGGGAGGATGAAAAGACCCTTGCAATGCAGGTAGGTAGTTATGTAGATGCCTACTTTGAAGGAACGCTTGACAGATTTAAGAAAAACAATCCCGATTTGTTTACCCAAAAAGGCGAGTTGAAAGCATCTTACAAGCAGGCAGAGAAAATGATAGCCAAAGCAAAAGGCGATGAACTGTTTTCAAAATATATGTCGGGCGAAAAGCAGAGAATAATGGTAGGTCACTTGTTCGGATGTGATTGGAAAATCAAAATGGACAGTTACATTGAAAATGTTGCAATAATTGACCTCAAAACGGCGAGTGATTTGTATAAGGCATGGAAAGTTGAAGATACAGGTTATGTATCTGTTCCCGAATATTGGGGATATACTTTGCAAGGTGCGGTTTATCAGAAAATCGTTGAGATAAACACAGGCAAAAGATTACCATTTTATCTTGCCTTTATCACAAAGGAAGATTACCCCGATTTGTGCATCGTGAATATAGACCAAATGACCCTCGATAACGCATTAAATGAAATCGAAATGAACATGGCATCCGTTTTAGCCGTAAAAAATGGAGAGGTTGAGCCTATACCTTGTGGAAAATGTAATTATTGCAAATCAGTTAAGAAATTGACTAAAGTAATAGGCATAAATGATTTAATCAATTATTAAATAGTAGGTGCTATAATGATTACAGAATATACTGAAATCTGCATCTTGTGTGGCAGACCGAAAGACGATACCCACCATTTATTGAATGGCAATAATAGAGCAACTTGCGATGAAGATAACATAACAATACCTCTTTGTCGCAAGTGCCACACAGAGATACACAAAAATGCAACTTGTGAAAAACTATGCAAGATAATCGGTCAACTTGCATGGGAAAGCAACTACTATGCAGAAGGGAGAACTGATGCAAGAAAACAATTCCTTAAACGCTATCGAAAATCCTACATATGATAGGATTTTAAAACTAAACGGATGTTATTACGGCAATAATTGTTTTCCATCATTGAATAATTTGATAGCCGAGGCAGAGAGGCATTATCAAAGTTATAACCGCCTTAAAAAGCAATTAGAAATGATTGTTATAAATGCCGTAAGAACGCAATTAAGGGGCTATAAAGCCACAAAGCAAGTACAGTTACACTTTATTTTTGGAGAGCGAAATAAGGGTGTTAAAAGAGATTATGACAATGTTTTAGCATCCGCAAGTAAGATTATCTGTGACGGACTTGTTAAGGCAGGAGTATTAAAAGACGATGCACCTGCATACTTGTTACCATCGACTTGTGAATTTCACTATGTTGAAAAACCATTTATTCACATTCAAATAAAGGAGATAGGAACATGACAAATCAGATGGCAAAAATCAGAGAGCATTTAACAAAGCATGGTAGCATCACATCATGGAAAGCGATTGAACTTTACGGATGCACAAGATTATCTGCTAAAATCTTTGATTTACGAAACAAAGGGTGGATAATTGATACCCAAATGATTGAGGTTAAAAACCGTTTTGGCGATAAAAACGAAATTGCTAAATATATTCTGCGAATGAAAGGAGAATAAACTATGAATATCGTAATACTTAAAGGCAGATTAACAAGCGATATTGAACTTAAAACCTATTCAAAAGACGGGAAAGATACCACTTACACAAACTTTAATTTAGCAGTTCCGAGAATGGGAAACAAGGGTACAGATTTTGTTCCTTGCACCGCATGGGGAAAACCTGCCGAAAACATTGAGAAATTTGTAAAAAAAGGGCAGGAGATTTGTGTGCATGGCACATGGAAAACAGGCTCTTATCAATCACAAAGTGGTGGCAGAGTAAAGACTAATAACTGTTATGTAACATTATTTGAATTTTGCGGTAAAAAGGGTGAGGAACTTGATAATACCGATAACGATTTTGGTTTTAACATAGGCGATGAAGATGATATACCATTTAACTAAAGGAGGCAGATTATGAAACATTACATTGACAGAGATATGATTCTTGCAAAACTTACGGACATTAAAAGGGGTACGGATAGCAATTTTGTTTATTCTTGTGCCGAAACAATCAAGGAATTTGTTGAAAGTTTGGACTACATCACTTTAGACGAGGTAAAGGGGAATGGAGAAAATCAAAATGGGAACATACATTGATATTAACCGAGTGCATGAAAGGACAGAACTTGAAAATTTTAACGCAGAGGCAAGAAAACTTGGTTTATCCTATGGACAGTTACAAGCAAGGGAAACACTTTTCCTTGAACGGAGTAACAAGAATGTTGCTAAAATGTCTGATTTGCAGACACATTATGCAAAATAAATGTTGACAAATGGTTTTTAAACCTTTATGATATTTGTCAGAACAAAGAGTTGGTACGATTTGTAGGGAGTTGTGCTAACACAATAAACTGAATATTGTACCGACTTTATACCCTTTTGGTTGATTGCCCTACACTTTCACCAAAAGGGTTTTTGTTTAGAGAAATGGAATTAGACAAATTTGAAATTATAACTTTAGAAAATTTTAAGAAATTGCCCGAAAGATGCAAAGATTTATTTTTTGAATATTATGTTCTTACAGACGAAATTAACACCTATTTAATGGTTTATGATTTTAATTATTCGGAATGTAAAAGCCCTATTGAAATATTGTTTAAATTTGCTTTTGATACACTTTATATATTTAACTTAAAAGAATTTTCAAAAATACAAATTTATTCGCAAGTAGAGATAAAAAACAAGGGTAAAAAATATATTGTTGATTTTATAATGGAATATCCCGATGATTTAGAAACTGATTATCAAATGATTATTGAGTGTGACGGACACGAATATCATTCTACAAAAGAGCAAATTGAAAAAGACCATGAAAGGCAAAACATATTAGAGGATGCAGGATATGGCTTTATTAGATTTTCGGGAACAGAATTGTATAAAGACCCTATCAAATGTGCAAAAACGGCAATTAAAAAATTTATTCGTGAGGCAGAATTAAGGAGGGGGCAAACATGGAAAATGTAAAAAATGAAAATTTTGTTGTAATACAAGGATTTATGGTTAAGGAATTACAGTTAAAAGGCAATGAGTTGATGATTTATGCCATAATTTATGGTTTTAGTCAGTTAGACGGACAATGTTTTAAAGGTAGTTTACAGTATCTTGCAGATTGGACTAATTCGACAAGGCAAGGTGTAACTAAATGTTTAAAATCACTAATTGACAAGGGTTTAATTGAAAAAAATTCTGATGTTGGTGGAGTGTACAACAAAGTTACATACTGTACAACAAAGTTTAACAAGGTGTACAACTCAGTTGCACATGATGTACAACAAAGTTTAATAGGGTGTACAACAAAGTTTAACACCATAAATAATAATATATATATACAAGACAATAATACTGATAATAAAAAAGATAATATAGGGGATAAGAAAGAAAATAATATAAAGGCAAATAAGGTAGTTTACTTTCCTGCCGATGATTTGTTAAACGATGCTTTTGTCGGGTTCATTGAAAACAGAAAGAAATTAAAAAAACCGATGACCGATAGAGCGATTGAGTTAGCAATAAAGGAATTAGACAAGTTAGCAGGAAACGATAACGATTTAAAGATACAGATAATCAATCAAAGCATTTTGTATGGGTATCAAGGGTTATTCCCTTTAAGGAGTGATAACCAAAATAACAAACCTAAAGTAAAGACACAACAGAGTATGCTTGCAGAATTAGAAAAATTATAGGAGGGTGAAAAATGAATAGAGAGCAGACTAAAGACATTATCGGTGCAATGATTATAGCATTTCCAAACTACAAACCCGACAACCTTGCAGGAACGATTCAAATGTGGAGTAAAATGTTGGAAGAATACACTTATGAAGATACTTTGCTTGCATTAGAAACCTATATAAAAGGCAATACAAGCGGTTTCGCACCCTCGATAGGACAGATTATAAATCTCATTCACGAAAAGTCGGAAATAGTCGCAGAAAAGACCGAAATGGATGCGTGGGAATCTATACGAAAAGCAATAGGCAACGGAAATTATCACGCACAAGAAGAATTTGAAAAATTAGACCCGATTATCCAAAAGGTTGTAGGCTCTGCAAACATGATTAAACAATGGGCGCAAACCGATATTGAGGAACTTGAAACAGTAGTACAGAGCAACTTTATGAGGTCATATCGGGCAGAGGTTGAAAGGCAGAAGAAGATAGCAAGGATGCCTGTTGAAATCCGAAATCAGATAGAGCAAACGAAACAGGCGATGATAGAGGGATGATGTACGAGATATTTATAAGCGGTGTATGGAAAGCATCGGAGTGGTTTTGTATATTTTATATGATATATAAAGGAATGGACATAATAGTTGACTACTTTGACAGACGGTAGAATACCTTTTGAAACGATTTTAAGGGCTAAATAAGGCTTTAAAGCAAATCAACAACACAAATATGCGTATAACCAAAAACAAAGCCTTAAAAAGCCTTAAAATACCACACAAAATATTTCACACAAATTTTTAGCCGTAAGGGGAAATGACAAACCCCTTATGGCAGAAAGGAGAGAAATGAAGGACAAGGGAAAATTAAAGTTTGGCAGGGTATGTATTTCTTGTGAAAATTACCCAAAGAAATGCAGACATGGGACAATAGAACCGAATTGTTGTGTTGACTATAAACCGAGAACAGAAGAACGAAAAGACAAGAAGATAAATTTTGAGGTGTTGAAATGAAAAAAGTTTACGGAGTATGTGTAGAAAAGCCGAGAAACCCTTTTAGGAGAATCGGATTTAATAGGAGCATTGAACTGATAGCCGAAAGGGAATTAACTTTAGTAGGCTTTTACAAATACATTGATAGAGTAGTTGTTATCTATGAAAGTGAAGAATGTTGCAAGGGCGCAAACAACCTGTTTAAATACTTTCATTACAAGTCAGAATTGATGAATGAAATTTATATCACGGATGAACGGTACGAATGGTTTACAAGATTTGGTAAAAGATGCAGGAGGTGGATGTAAATGAGTGGTGGTAGTTACAATTACATTTATTCAAAATTAAGAACGGAATGTGCAGGATATATGCACGACGAAGAAATGAATGATTTGATAAATGATTTGTGCGAGGTTTTGCATGATTTGGAATGGTGGCAGAGTGACGATATTTCTGAAAAAGAGTATCGGAAAACCTTAAAAGAATTTAAAAAGAAATGGTTTAAAACAGACAGAAATGAAAGACTAAAGGAATACATAGATAATCAGATAGGTATTGTAAAAGAAAAATTATATGAACTGATAGGAGAGTGAGTTTATGGCAAAGAAAATCAAAAGGGAAAGTGATTGCAGAGGATGTGCAGAGTGTATCGGATGTTATAGAGGTAGGTTAAGGGATGTTGAATACCTTGAATGTGATAGATGCTCTGCCGAGGTTGATAAACTTTATGTACTTGATGGAAAAGAACTTTGTGAGGAATGTCTGTTTGACAAGATTGAAACAATAGAGTTGTAGGTACTTTTATGGAAAAACTTGTATGTGAATGTTGTGGTGGTGCTATAAACCCCATAAGTATGCAATGTGAATATTGTGGCACTTTTTATCAAGGCACAAAAGATGGAGTTAAATATCCAAACATAGCAAAAGAAAAGAGAGCTACATACTTAACGCAATTACTCGATGTAGGAATACCTGTTGATGTTGCGTTGCAAATGATAGAAAAAGACAAAATTTATCTCAAAAAGGAGGTATTAAATGACTTATAGTTTAGGTGATATTATCATTCTGATAATGCTTATATCAACCATTCAAACATCGGCAATACTGTTTTGGTATCATTCAATGTTTGGGCGAAAGCCCCGAAGAAGAAAGAAACCAAAATCTGAAATAACTGAAATCACAGAAATCTATTACGATGATTATGATGATGGGAGATAAACATGGGAGAGTTAAGGAAAACAAATTATGGTGCTTGGGTATATGACGATGGTACATTAAACGAAAATGAAAAAGCATTGTTGTATATCAAAGAGAGTGCTGAAAGCGTAGGAATAGAGATTATACCCGATAAAACGGCTTTTGATATTCCTTTTATGGCAGAGGTAATGAGAAGATTACGAAATGGGAGATAAATTATGACAAGAGAAGAAGCAATCAAGAATATAAAAGAGCATTGTTATTTTGCGAACCTAATTCCACAGGCAAAAGAAGCACTTGATATGGCAATCAAAGTATTAGAGCAAGAACCTATGTTGGATAATATAAGAACCGAGATTAGCAAAAGCAAAACAGAACATGAAATGCAATTAGCCGAAAGAGATACAAAAGGTAAATTGTTAATAAGCGACATATATTGCGATATAATCAACATTCTTGACAAGTATAAAACAGAAAGTGAGGGAGAATAGAATGTATAAAGGTAAATTTGCATCCGAACTTTCAATGAACGAGGTCAAAGAATACTATGACGAGTTAAGACAGAAATACCCTCTCACAAAGGAGCAACGAGCAGACTTTAACATATTAAAAGAGAAATTGATTGCATTTGCGTATAAGATATTAAAGCAAGAGCCTTGTATCCAAGAAAAACAAGCAAATGCAGATGCGGTATATATAGATGGATTTAAAGCAGGATATTCACAAGCAAAATTTGATTTAGAACAAGAACATTGTGAGGATTGTGATGTAAGAAATAGCCGTTTGGCAATCGAAGCAACACAGAAACAGTCTTGCGATGATGCTATTAGTAGACAAGAGGTGCTTGATGAAATAAACAGAGTAGGTGTTAAAGGATTTGAAACCTACAATGATTACTCTCAACTGTTTGATTTTGTTGACACTTTGCCGCCTGCCACGCCACAACCGAAGATAGGACATTGTAAAGAATGTAAATACTTTGAATATAATAGCATGGCAAAAGTAGATGGGATACCACTTATAGTAGCACACGAAATCTGTAATAAGTGGGGTGATGGATGCAAGTCAAGAGAGAACGGGTATTGTTTTTTGTTTGAGCCACGGGAAAGGAGCAAGGAATGACAGTAGAAATCATACTTAATGAGATACATAAAGGTGGTTATGAACAACAAGTATTTGAGTATTTATCAAAATATCTGATTAAAGAAAACGCAAGACTTGAAAAGCAGAATAGTGTATATAAAGCCACTATAAGAACGATTAAAAAGATAAATCGTGGTAAAAACGATGCTATTGATAATTTATGCGAGGTGGAAGAATGACAGCAGAAAGAGAAAAGAAAATCAATGAATGGTTAGGTACGCATTGCCCGAAGTGTGCAAACAATGCTGATAGAGGAACGGAGTTTCTGAATTGCCAAACGGAGTGTGAGGTACAAAAAGATATAGGTATTGCTTGCATACATTACGAAGAAGCGCACGATATTGAGCCACAAGAAAGCGAGGAAAAAGAATGAGAATAGATACATACAGAGTTAAACAGTATAATTCTACATCAAAAACAGTTGTATGTATTGATGGAAAACCAATTTGTATTGTTCAAGGATGTGGGAAAACACTTTCAAATATTATTTCTTACATACAAGGATATGATGTAAAGATAATTGACGGAAAAATTAAGAAAATAATTGACAAGTATAAAGAAGAAAGAGAGGCAAAATAAATGTATAACATAGTTTTAACAAATGGAGAGATTATAAATGTTAATGCAACCGAGATGGAATGGTACGAAGAAGACCGAATGATAAGGTTAATCAATAAAAGACGGGTAGTTGCAAGATTCAATATGGATAACATAGTTGGATGGATAGATGCAGATTACAGAACAGAAAGCGAGGAAAAATGAAATGAATTAAACTTTTTGAGCATTAAATGTTTAATTCATTTTCAAATAAATCATTATTTGAACATTTTAATAAACGAATTAAAGAAAGGAACAGAATAATGCAAATACAT
>JAEEGL012052762.1_pt1 | contig 27173 bp, 22 predicted proteins | sample 9134231 | NCBI WGS metagenome assembly JAEEGL01 (sample SAMN16246548, study PRJNA631951) | gut metagenome | biome: gut microbiome; feature: rumen; material: fiber-attached | host: Bos | place: Iran: Karaj | collected 2018-10 | reverse complement strand
TGACATTCGTCGTCAACTGGTTCTGGCCTCGACAAAACGTGTGGCATTATCTGCTTTATGCATTCGAGTTGGTGGTGCTGACGATGGTGGTACGCTTTTTCCGTGTGCCGATATGGCGCAAGACCACGATGGAGGATGACGTTGTGCTGGCACCTGCCGACGGTGTGGTGGCGGCTAACGAGGTGGTGATGGAGGATGAGTATTTCCATGACCAACGCCGTCAGATCTCCATCTTCATGTCGATCTATGACGTGCATATCAACTTCTTCCCATTTGATGGTGAGGTGACTTATTACAAATACCATCCGGGCAAGTTCCTGGTGGCTTTCAACCCCAAGTCGTCGTCCGACAACGAGCACAACACCATCGTCTTGAAAGACAAGAAAGGCCGTGAAATCATGGTGCGTCAGATTGCCGGTTTTGTGGCGCGTCGTATCGTCTGCGACTTGCAGGCTGGCGACGAGGCCGTGGTAGGCGAGGAGTTAGGCATGATCCGTTTCGGTTCACGCGTCGATGTCTTCCTTCCTTTGGATGCTGATGTTAAGGTGAAGATCAATCACAGGACGGTGGGCAAGGAGACGGTGCTGGCGGGGCTGAAATGACTATAGTATCGCTAAAAGATCCCTCAAATCCCTTATCTCAAACGTCCGTTTCCCTTCAATGATTTCCCCTTTGGGGTTAAACAATACCGTATCCATTCCTGCGGCTCTGGCCCCGTTGATGTCGACGGCCATCTCGTCGCCGATCATGAGACTCTCCTCGGCGGTGGCGTGGGCTTTGTTTAAGGCGTAAAGGAAGATCTCGGGATTGGGTTTCTTCACGCCTACCTCCTCAGAGACAGTCAGGGTTTCGAAATAAGGCTCCATGCCCGAACCGCTCAGCTTGGTGTGTTGCACCTCCTGGAAGCCGTTGGTGATGAGATGGAGATGGTATTTCGGCTTTAGATAGTCGAGTAGCTCCATGGTACCCGGCACCAACCTGACGATGCGTGGCGACCAATAGACATAGTCTTCGCTCAGATGGTCAGCCAATTCGACATCGTGGATGCCGTAATGCTCCAAGGGCTTCATGAAACGGACGCGGTTCAGCTCGTCCTTGGTGATTTGGTCGGCACGGTAGAGTACCCAAAGCTCTTCATTCAGAGGGTGGTATACCTCATGGAACTCGTGGGCACTGGGGATGCAGAGGTCTTTCAGGTGGTAGGTATCGTAGATGCGCTCAAAGGCCACCTCCGCAGCGGCGTCGAAGTCCCACAGCGTGCGGTCCAAATCAAAAAACAAATGCGTATATGTCTTCATTGGCGATTCAACATTTGACGTTGCCACTCAAACAAGGCAACAGCGGCGGCATGGCTCACGTTGAGCGAGCGGGTGGGACCTGGCACGGGGATGTAGACTGCCATGTCGCATTGGGCAAGCAAAGCGTCGCTCAGGCCTTGTCGTTCGTTGCCGACGATGAAAGCTACATCTTCTGGTAGCTCAGTGTCATAAATGCATGTGGCATTGTCGGCGGTCTCGATGGCGACGATTTTCTTGCCTTCGGGCACGATCTTATGCAGGTCGGACTCCTCGCTGAAATACCAACGTATGTTGTCGCGGCTTGAGGCGGCGGCGCGGCGCACCTTGCCCAAACGGTGTTCGTCTTCGTTGCCTAAGAAACACACCTCGGAGGCCCCTATATTGTCGGCCAAACGTATCATGGCGCCGATATTGTCGGGCGTTAGCAGGTGGTCGGCGATGAGAAAGGGGTGGGGCAGCCGTTCATAGAGCCGCTCAGGGTTGAGCTGACCGAACAGGTCGTTGGATTTCAGGTAGCTCATAGCAGGTGTCGTTACTGAATGAGGATTTTCTTGACGAACACTTTTCCGTCGGCGATGAGTTGCAGGAGGTAGACGCCTCTCGACAGTTTGCTGCAGTCGATAGGGGTGTCGCCTGTGCCTTCGCCCTCTTTCATCTTCTGTCCCATATCGTTGAAGATGGCATAATGGTAAGGCTCCTCGTAGCTGATGGTCAGCCTTCCGTGGGTGGGGTTGGGGAAGACCTTCAACGAGTTCTCGATGCTGTCGACACTGAGGATCGTGATCTCCACCGTGGCGAAGGCGGGAAGCGATTGTTGTCCGTCGCTACCTACGGCGATGACGCTGTAGGTGTAGGTGCCTATGTTGAGCCATTGGCTGAAGGTGGTCTCGTTTTGTGTGGACACTGGTGTACCGTTGCGGCGGACGACATAGTGCTCCGCCTCGTCGATGCCTTGCCATGTCAGGGTGACGTGGTTCTCGTCGACCTGTGTCTCCAGTTCAAGCTCGGGAAGGAAGGTGACAGTGTTGGCCGAGGGGAACTGGACGTCGTCGATCCAGCAGCAGTCGTCGCCGTAGCTGCCGCTGCTGTCTTTCATGTAGATCCATTTGAACTTATGTGTGCCGGCGCTGACGGGGAAGGTCTCGCGGCTCCAGCCGATCTCGCCCGACCACTCGCTCATAGCGGTGTTGTCGATATAGAAGGTGAGCTTGTCTCTGTTGGCCTCGGTGCACACCTTTTTGAAGAAACTGATGGTGCCGTCTTCTGTCACGTCGACGCTGACTTGCAAGGTGGTGAGGTTGGCGTGGCTGATGGCGCCCGAGCGGGCGCTGTAGTTGCCTGTATGGGCCGTGCTGCTATCGACATACCAATGGCTGCTGCCGAGTGACTCCCAGGCAAAGGCACTGAAGTCGCCGGTCTCGAAGGTCTCTTTGACGGGTCCGATGTTGAGCAGTTCAGTGCCGCCGTAGGCATAGGGTGTGGCTTCCATGTGGTAGTATACCTCGAAGCAGGAACCGACGGGCACCGAAGAAGAGGTGCTGAATGATACCGTCGCGGTGGCGGCGCCGCCCACGGGGATGGCTCCGATGCTGTATTGTATCGGGTTGAAGATCAGGTTGGAGGAGCTGCTATAGAGTTGCACTGTGGCATTGTGGGCATCCGATGAGCCGACGTTGCGGAAGCCGACGAGGAGGGTGGCATCGTCGCCTGGGTTGGCGGCGCCGATGGTCCTGAAGTCCGACAAAACGAAGGCGGGAGCGTGTAAGGTGAGGCGGAACTGGCTGGTCCAGGTGTGGCTGCCGTCGCTGCAGGTGAGGGTGAGGTAAGCCTGTGTGCCGTCGGTGATCATCTCGTTGACGGCGATTTGGAACGCGTTGTTGAGGGTGTATTCTCCCATGGCACCGATGGTGGGGATAGAGGCTGTGCCGTCGACGATGGTGATGTCGGGCGAATCGGTGGTGAGCCTGACTTGCACATTGTCGGCGGGTTCGTTGCCGATGTTCTTGACGGTCACGCTGAGGCCCACGGTCTCGCCGTAGTCGGCTTGGCCGTTCTCGTCGTCGACGCTGACGCTCTGATAGGTGAGGTAGGCGCCGTTGGCGGGGATGATGGCGATGTCGCGCACCTCGGTGACCTTGTTGAAGCTGGTCACCACGAGGCGTGCCGTGCCTATCTCGTCGGGGCTCTCGAAGGTCATGGTGGCCTCGCCGCCTACGATGGGGGTGCAGGCGATGACGGTGCCGTTGACGGAGAGGGTGGCGAGGGCATAGTCGGCCTCGGCGGTGATGCGCAGCTCGGTCTGGCCGAGGAAGAGCGCCTCGGGTTCGCAGGTGACATGCATCTCGGTGGGGTTGGCGGTACGCATCGTCAGGCTCGGGTCACCAAAGAGGATCCAGGTGTTGTGGGTGACGCCTTGGTCGGAGGGATGCAGGTCGAGGATCTTCATGTTGCCGTTGAGTGACGCACCGCCGAGGGTGTGGTGGTAACGGTCGGCATTACGCCATTCGCACAGCACGTCGACCATCTCGTCCTGTCCCGTCATGGGTGGCACCCAGGGCTGTGAGGTCCAGCTGAACATGCCTCCTATGGCGCCGGTGGGAGCTCCTGTGCTGCCGTTGGTGGCGCGCATCCATGCCTCGGCGAAGCAGGGCTGGCTGTAGTCAAACTGACCATTGAGGCAGGCCGTCGACCACACGACGGGCCATTTGTAGTCGTTGGTCAGGGCGTTGACTTGGCTGTTGTTGAAGCTACCCACATACCAGCTCGTCTGCGAGCCGTGGTTGCAGTAGTTGCACAGGCTGGCACCGTTGTTGAAGTTCTCTCGAAGCATGGCCGCGTTGGTGCCCACGCCCACGCCGTGATAGTGTTGCGAGACCTCGCTATAAGTGTAGTGCAGCAGCGTGTCGCGGATATATTCGATATGTTCGTAGTCCGACTCGCCGCCGTTGTGTCCGCTGCCGGCGCCTTCACTCGAACCGATGCCGACACCTTTGTCGAGCCACTCGGCCTGCGCGGTGATGTCACGTTCGTAGTAGATCACCTTGTTGACTTGGTTTGTCACGTCGGCATTGCTCTCAGCCGAGAAACGTCCCACGAAGATCTCGGGGTAGTAGTCGCTACCTTCAAGTTGTCCAAACCAGATGTCGGACGCGCCGTTGCTCATCGATTTAGGGGTGAGGTCGGCGTAGTCGCCCACGAGGAGCACATAGCACAAGTTCTCGTTGGGGTTTTCGTAGTGGCTTCGGATGTAATTCTTGATGAGGTCGGCATTGTTGCCACCGATGTCGGAGAGAAGAACCATCGTGGTGGGACGGCCCGACTGGTTTTTCCAGTCGACGAAGGGCTGCATGGCGTCGGCGAAGCGGTCGGGGCAGATGACCAACAACTCGCCCTCGTCGGCCACGAAGGTGTATTTGGCTGCCTTGTCTCGGTAGTTGACGAAGCGTTGGGCATACATGGCGTCGGCCTCGGGTGAGAGGGACGTGGACTGTCGTTTCGCTGTCTTGGGATTACTGCCTTTGTCGCCTGTCTTGTGCATCGTCAGCACGAGGTGAGTGTAGACGCGCAGGGTCTTCGTGACGGGGTTGTAGGCGAAGGGGTAGACGAGGATGTTCTGTCCGCGGAGGTCGCGGAGGATATAGGGCTGGTCGAGGCGGGCCTGGGAGGTGGGGTAGAAGGCGTTGTGGGTGTATGCCTCGCCATAGCGGTAGGGCACGTCGTCGGGATTGACTTGTCGGCTGAGGTTGCCTTTGGAGGGGGCAATCGCGATGCCTTCGAAGTCGTGGTATTCGGCCTTCTCCACAGTCACGCTCCTTTCATCGTTCATGCCGATGGCTACGGGGATGGCGAAGAGGGGCAGATCGGGGGCACCTTCTTCAAGCATCGAGGCCGTCTTGGGCACGGTGATGACATATTGTGTGCCTTGTGGCGTGGATACAGGTGTTTGCAGGAACCCGTTGAGCAAGAAATCCACCGTGGTGGATTGGTCGGTGTCAGTGACGAGGGTGACTTGGGGCGCGGTGCTGCCTGCCGAGGCCGGGGTGATGGGGACCCATTGTTGCGCGAGGGCGCTGAGCGACAGCAGGATGATACCTATGAGTGAGGTGAGTTTTTTCATTGGGGTCGTATTTTGTGGCAAAGGTAAAGAAAAAGGCCGAATGTGGCGGGCAAGGTGACAAAAAAACAAAATAGGCGTCGTTGCCCCCAGTTAAAAGTCAACAGGCGGGCCTCCCGTGAGGGAAGTCCGCCTGGGTCGTCGGATTGCGACGGAAAAAATAGTCTGTAACTATATACGATTAGTCCACGTTGTCGTGGAGGAATGAGTTCTCGCTGCTGATACCGCCTTGCGAGGTGGAGTAGTGCGACAGGTCGTCGTCTTCGATCGGACTGATCTCGACGTTACGGCGCAGGTAGGCGGGCTGGTTCTCCAGCTCCTCCAGGCCACGTGCCGTCCTGAAGTTGATGCTGAGGGCGCGCAGACGCTGCTTCTTCAGTTGCTCCTTCGGGTCGGTCTCCTTGGCTTTCTTGGCCTCGAGCACGGCGATCTCCTGTTCGGTGCGGGCCTCCACCTCTTCACGCGTGATGATGCGCGAGGTGATCTCGAAGCCCTCGTCGTCGCTGCTGCCTGTGCTGAACGGGTTTTCGAACACCCTCACCACGGGACGTTCGTCGTCGTAGCGCGGTGTCGTTGGGGCATCGTAAGTGGGTGCTTCGGGAGCGGGCTCGGCCATAGGCTCAAAGAGGGGAGCGTCGTCGAGGTCTTCGGGGACGGTCGGCGTTTCGACGGGCTCAACGAACTCGGGTTCTATGCTTGCGGTCGGCGTTTCGACGGGCTCAGGGATCACAGGTTCTACGGTAGCTGTCGGCCCTTCGACAGGCTCAGGGATCTCGGGTTCTACGGTAGCTGTCGGCCCTTCGACGGGCTCAGGGACCTCAGTTTCAATCAAGGAGTGGACGGTCTTTTGCTTAGGTTGGTCGGTGGGGAAGCTCGTCTCCACTTCGTTGGCTGCCACGCTGCCCACGGCCATATTGGCAGGTTGGGCAGGTTGAGCTGGCTGTTCGGGCGTCTCTTCTTTCACCTTGCCGTCGAGACCGTACACCTTCTTGGGCTGTGCCGTGCCCGTGCCAGCCTGTTTGTCGGCGAGCACGCTGGTGTAAGGTCTGGCGTCGTGGTTGAAACCGGTGGCGATGAGGGTGACGCTGAGGGCCTCGCCGAGGCTCTCGTCGGTGCCGTTACCCCAGATGACGTCGCTGTTGTTGCCACAGGCGTTCTGTGCGATGGCGAGGATCTCGTCGACTTCGTCGAGCGACACTTCGTTGGTGCCTGAAGTGATGTAGAGCAGGATATTCTTAGCTCCTTCGATGTTGGAGTCGTTGAGCAGGGGTGAGTTGATGGCGTCTTTGATGGCCTTTTCGGCACGGTCTTCGCCCGTGGCGGTGCCGGAGCCCATGATGGCCTTGCCGCTGTCTTTCATAACGGTCTTCACATCCTCGAAGTCGACATTGACATAGCCGGGCACGGTGATGATCTCGGCGATGCCACGTGCGGCGGTGGCCAGCACGTCGTCGGCTTTCTTGAAGGCCTCTGAGAGCTTCATGTTGCCGTATTGGTCGCGCAGCTTGTCGGTGCTGATGAGGATGAGGGTGTCGACGCATTTCTTCAGCTCGTCGATGCCTGCGAGGGCCTGCAGCTTGCGGCGACGGCCTTCGCGTTCCATGGGCATGGTGACGATGCCGACAGTGAGGATGCCTTTGTCTTTGGCGATCTTGGCCACGACGGGGGCAGCGCCGGTGCCGGTGCCGCCGCCCATACCGGCGGTGACGAAGAGCATCTTGGTGTTGTCGTCCATGAGGGCCTCAAGCTCATCGCGGCTCATCTCGGCGGCTTCGCGCCCGATGTTGGGGTCGTTGCCGGCACCCAGCTCGCGCTTGCCGAGGTGGACGGTGGTCTTCACCTTGCTCTTCAGCAGGGCCTGGTGGTCGGTGTTGCACAGGACGAAGTCGACGCCCTGGATGCCTTCTTCCATCATGTGGTTGACGGCGTTGCCGCCGCCGCCGCCCACGCCGACGACTTTGATATAGTTGGGTTTGTCAACATCGACAGGGGTGAAGAGCTCGTCGTGTTGCATGTTTATGGTATAATCTTCTGCCATGGTTGTTGGGGTTTGTCGAGGTTATTCAATGTCGTCTTGGGATGAAAGGATATCAGTCAGCGAAGTTACGATTTTTTTCAAGTCGATGACTCTTTTCTTCGGTTTTTTGCCTTTGTTTGCGGTATCGTCGCCTTTAGGCTCTTCCGTATCTTCGGTGGTCATGGTTTCCACGACTGTTTTCTGCCCGTTGGATGCTGCCTTTTCGGCCTCTTCCATCTCTTGCAGATGTTCGTCGTGTTCCATGCGGGCGATGGTCTCGATGACGATGCCGATGCCAGTGGAATACATGGGGCTCGACATCTCCTTCTCGGTGTTCTTGTTGAGGTGTTCGTTGGGGTAGCCGATGCGCACCTCCATGCCGGTCTTGAACTCAGCCAGCTGCTGGATGTGTCTCATCAGGGCGCCACCGCCGGTGAGCACGATGCCTGCGATGAGGTTGTTCTCCGAACGGGCCTTCTGGATCTCGCAGTTGACGAGCTCGAAGATCTCTTCCAGACGGGCCTGGATGATGTGGGCCAGGTTCTTGAACGAAATCTCTTTGGCTTCGCGGCCGCGGATGCCGGGGATCGACACCACTTCGTCGTCGCGGTTCTCGCTGGCCAGTGCCGAGCCGAACTTCACCTTGACCTCTTCGGCGTAGTGCTTGATGATGGAGCAGCCGGTGCAGATGTCTTCGGTGATGATGTTGCCGCCGAAGGGGATGACGGCGGTGTGCTGGATCTTCTTGTTTTTGAAGATGGCGATGTCGGTGGTGCCGCCGCCGATGTCGACGAGCACTACGCCGGCATCTTTCTCTTCTTCGTCGAGGACGGCTTGTGCCGAGGCGATGGGCTCCAGGATCATGTAGTCCATCTCAAGGCCGGCGTTCTCGATGCATTTGACGATGTTTTTGGCTGCCGAGGTCTGGCCGATGATGACGTGGAAGTTGGCCTCGATCTTGTTGCCCAGCATGCCGACGGGGTTGGTGGCCAGCTCGCCGTCGACGTAGGTGTCTTGGCGGATGACGTCGATGATTTCCTCACCCGGGGTCATGTTGATCTTGAAGGTGTCTTGGCGCAGGCGTTCCATCTCGCCCTCGGTGATCTCGGTCTCGTGGTTGTCGCGCATCAGCACGCCGCGGTGTTGCAGGCTCTTGATGTGCTGTCCGGCGATGCCGACGCTGACGCGGTTGATTTCGACCCCCGACTGTTCGGAGGCTTGCTTGACGGCGATCTTGATGGCTTCGACGGTGTCGATGATGTTGGTGACGACGCCGCGTCTGACGCCTGTGGAGACGGTCTTGCCGTAGCCCAGGATCTCGATCTTGCCGTTTTCGGCTTTGCGGCCCACGATGCAGGCCACTTTCGTTGTGCCGATGTCTAATCCGACGATGATTTTCTCTTCGCTCATTGTTTTATCGTTTTGTACAGACTATTTGGTTTTTATAATTCAAGTTGATGCTTTTCATGCTGTTGCCTTCCGTTCCGACGGGGCGCTGTTTCATGAAGATCTCGAGGCGACGCAGTTTGTCGGCGGCGACGCAGGTGTCGCCCACGATGACGCGGGCGTCGATGTCTTTCACCGTGAGTTCAAACTCGTTGTGGGCGTTGCAGTAGAGCTGTCCCACGCTACTTTTGATGAAGCTGTTGTCTTCGATAGCCTTGAGCCAAGCAAGCGCGTTGATGAGGTTGCGATGGCTATCGATGCTGTCGACGAGGGGATAAGCCGTCGTGTCGTTGTCGATGCAGAAGTTGCCGCTGGCCACCATGACGTAGGGCGTGTAGAGACGGCTGGTAGGCACCACGACGCCGTCATCGGTCAGATACACCGAACGGCCGTTGCCGCCAAACACCCTGAACCTGGGTTGATATTCCTCGTAGCTGACGATGAGTGTGCCGTCGAGGTCGATATAGGAGGCGTTGGCTGCAATCCACGGATTGGCGTCGAGGTGTTTCTGTATGTTCGCCATGTTGACGGTGCCTATATTCTTCTTGCCGCACAGTTGCCACAGCGCTTCTCGTACTTCCGCTTTCTTGACGAAGCCAGTGTCGGAGTGGGTGATGAGTTGGATCTGCTGCACGGGACGGGTGAGGTAGTCCTCGCGGGCGAAGACGAAGAGGACAATCAGCGCTGCCGCCGTGATGACCCATAATGCTATGCTTAATATCTTCTTTACCATGTCTTTATCATTTCTTCAAGAGGTTCAACGAAACGGTCGATATCGCCAGCGCCCATGGTGATGAGCAACTCGGGCTTTTCTTGTTTGATGCACTCCAGGAGTTCGTCCTTGGAGCATAGTGCCTTGTCGGCAATTTGCACTTTCTTCAGCAATGCTGCCGAGGTGGTCCCAGGAAAAACTATGGCCTTTTCGCGGGCAGGGTAGATGTCCAAGAGGATGAGTCTGTCGGCCAGGGCCAGCACCTCGGCAAAGCCGTCCATGAAGTCGCGGGTGCGGCTGTAGAGGTGGGGCTGGAAGACGAGGGTGAGTCGCTTGTCGGGGAACGACGCTTTGACGGCTTTGAGGCACGAACGGATCTCCTCGGGGTGGTGTGCGTAGTCGTCGATATAGCAATGACGCGCGTTGTTGACGCGGATGTCGAAGCGACGCTTCACGCCTTTGAAGGTGGCTAAGGCAGCGGCGATGGTGTCGGGCTCGAGGCCGACTTGCCGTGTCGCGATGAAGGCGGCCGTGGCGTTCAGCACGTTGTGTTCGCCAGCCATGGGTAGCTGGATTTCTGTTTTTTTGCCTTCGCCGACGATCACGAAATCGGTGATGCCCTTCTCCGACTTGACGATGTGGGCGCGGTAGTCGCAGCCTTCGCCGAAGCCGAAGCGGATGACGCGGTCGGTGGTGATGGCTAGTCCTTCCTTGACGATGACCTTGTCGGCGGTGAGGGCGGCGAAGTCGTTGAAGCCCTGCACTAAGTGCTGTCGGTCGCCATAGATGTCGAGGTGGTCGGCATCGATGGAGTTGATGATGCTGATGTTGGGACGCAGGTGGAGGAAGGAGCGGTCGAACTCGTCAGCCTCCACGACCATGATGCTGTCGTCGCCTTGACCAAGCAGCAGGTTGCTGTTGAAGTTATTGGCGATGCCGCCGATGAAGGCGGTGGTGTCCTTGCCACAGGAGTGCAGGATGTGGGCCACCATGGCCGTGGTGGTTGTTTTGCCGTGCGTGCCGGCAATGGCGAGCGTAAAATGCTGCTCCGAGACCAGGCCTAGGGCTTCGGAGCGCTTCAAAATCTTTATATTGTTTTGTCGAAGGGTTTCAAATTCCTTCAGGTCTTTCGGAACTGCTGGTGTGTACACCACGACGTCGATGTGGGCAGGCATCAAGGCAGGGTTGTCTTCGTAGTGGATGGCCATGCCTTCGTCTTCGAGCTGTCGTGTGAGAGGCGAAGGGGTACGGTCGTAGCCTGCCACGGTATGACCGTGACTGTGGTAGTAGCGGGCGAGGGCACTCATGCCGATGCCGCCTATGCCTAGCATGTAGATCGTATGTCCTTCAGTCGTTTTCATTTATGCTTCTATGGCTTTGATAATCTGTTCGACGATATCATCGGCGGCGTTCGGACGGGCGAACTTGCCGATGTTGGTGCTCAGGCGCATCTGAAGGTCCTTGTCGGCGGCCAGACGCATGAGGGTGGGGACGAGCTCCTGTTCGGTGTCGGCGTTGCGCACCATGAGGGCGGCGTCGGCATCGACGAGTTGTTGGGCGTTCTTGGTCTGATGGTCTTCGGCGGCGGTGGGTAGCGGCACGAAGATGACAGGGCGTTGCACTAAGGCCAGCTCCGAGATCGACATGGCGCCAGCACGCGAGATGACCACGTCGGCCAGGCCGTAGGCCAGGTCCATGCGTTCGATGAAGACGGTGGGCTTCACCTTGTCGTCGAGTCCCAGCGCTTTCACCTCTTCTTGGGCTTGGGTGATGTAGGTCTTGCCCGTCTGCCAAATGAGTTGCAGGTCGTTGTCGCAGAAGGCCTTGAGTTGTGCGCTGATGCCTTTGTTGATGCCCAAGGCGCCTTGGCTGCCGCCCACGAGGAGGGCGACGGGCTTGGTGGCGTCGAGGTGGAAGAAGGCAGCGGCTTCCTCACGGGTGCCGTTGAGGGTGATGTTGGCCCTCAGCGGGTTGCCAGTGAAGTGTATCTTGTCGGCAGGGAACCACTGGTCGAGGTGGTCGTAAGCCACGCAAATGGCTTTGGCTTTCTTGCCCACGTTGCGGTTGGTCTTGCCCGGGTAGGAGTTCTGCTCCTGGATGACGGTGGGGATGCCGAGCCAGTTGGCGGCTTTCAGGGTGGGGCCGCTGGCGAAGCCGCCCACGCCGATGACCACATCGGGCTTGAAACGCTTCAGGATACGGCGTGCCTTGCTCAGGCTGCTGACGAGTTTGAAAGGCAGCAGGAGCGACTTGAGGTCTTTGGTCATGCCGCTGATCCACAGCCCCTCGATGGGATAGCCTGCCTTGGGCACGCGTTCCATCTCCATGCGGCCTTTGGCGCCGATGAAGAGGATGTCGGCCTCGGGGAAGCGCCGTTTCAAGGCATCGGCGATGGCGATGGCGGGGAAGATGTGGCCGCCTGTGCCGCCGCCACTAATCACGACTTTCAGGTTCTGCTTCATGGCTTGGTTCGATTGGTTCAACGATGGCTTTTATTTCTTGTTCTTTGTTCAGTGTCTCGTCGTCCATGCTACGTGTGACGCTAAGGATCATGCCGAGGATGATACCCGTGGCCATCAGCGACGTGCCGCCCATGCTGACGAAGGGCAGGGGCTGTCCGGTGACGGGCAGCAGCCCGATGTTGACACCCATGTTGATCATGGCCTGCAGGACGATGAGGAATCCCAGCCCGAAGGCCATCAGTGCGCCGAAGGTGAGGGTGCGTTTGCCCACGATGCGGATCACACGGGTGAAGAAGATGACATAGAGCAGCAGCACGAGGAAGCCACCCACGATGCCATATTCCTCGATGATGATGGCGTAGATGAAGTCGGAGTAGGGGTGGGGCAGGAAGTTGCGTTGTTCGCTCTTGCCTGGGCCCTTGCCGAAAATCGATCCCGACGCCACGGCGATGTCGGCGTAGGTGCGCTGCATGTGGCTGTCGTCGAAACGGTTGATCTCGCCCTTGTCCTCGCCCATCGACTCGATGCGGTGTGCCCAGGTCTGGATGCGGTTTTGCTTCGCCTTGTATTCGTCGGCCGACTTCGTGCCTTGTGCCACAGCTTCGAGGTGATCTCTCTTCCCCAGCTTGTTGTCGTGGCTGGTCTTGATGGCGTCGAAGGCGAGGTAGAATCCCATGCCCACCACGCAGATACCTACGAGTGAGAGGATGTGGAGGATCTTGACGCGTCCGATGAAGAGCAGCACGAGGCATACCATGATGAGGATGAGGGCGGTCGACAGGTTCTCGGAGAAGATGAGCGCCACGGTGAGCAGGATGGGCGCTGCGATCTTGATGAGGAAGTCCTTGTATTTGTAGACCTTGCCTTCCATCATGATGAGCTGGCGGGCGAGGTAGGTGATGAGGATGATCTTGGCCATCTCGCTCGGCTGGAACGAGAACCCGCCCACGTTGATGGAACGGCTTGCGTCGTTGATGTTGCGACCGAAGACGAGGGTGTAGAGCAACAGCGCCAAGGTGGGGATCAGCAGCACCCAGGCGATCTTTGCGTAGTGCTTGTAGTTGATTCGCGAGGCGCCAAACATCATCAGGAAGCCGAAGAGCAGCATGGTGAGGTGCTTCATCAGCGCCTTGCCTGTGTCACCCTCGTATTTGTTGAGGGCCAGTGCGCTCGTCGCGCTGTAGACCACAATCAACGAGATGACACCCAGCACCAATGCGATGATCCAGATGACTTTGTCGCCTTTCAGTATCTTATTGATGAAGCTCATTTTCCAATAGTTTTACGGTGTCGGTAAACAACTCGCCGCGTTCTGCGAAGGAGATGCCGTCGGCTTTGGCGGCAGGCGAGAACAGTACGATGTCGTCGTCCTTTGCTAAGAGCGACGCCATCCTGACGGCCTCTTCGAGGCTGTCGGCTTCGAAGATGTCCTTCACTTCGCGTTGGAAGGTCTTCTTCATCTTGGCTTTGTTGGTGCCGATGCACACCAGCGCCTTCACCTTGTTGCGTGCCATGCGGCGCAGCTCCTTGAGGTTGGCTTCGCTGTCGTCGCCGCCGGCAATCCAAATGACGGGGCGCACGATGTTCTCGAAGGTGAACCAGGTGGCGTTGACGCTTTCGGCACGGGCGTCGTCATAATACATCACCCCGTCGACGGTGGCGACGTAGTCCTGACGGTGGCCGATGGTGCCGATGTCGCTCAGGCTCTGTTTGATGTTTTCTTTTCTAATCTGCAATATCTGTGACGATATGCTAGCTACCATGGTACGGGGTTGTCGTAGGCGTGTGTTGGTCAGTTCTTCAATGTAAGTCATGGTGATTATCTAATTTTAAATGTGATCAATGTGAATGCGGCCAGGAGGATGGTCACGATCCAGAAGCGGAGGGTGATCTTCACCTCGTGGTGGACGGTGTTGTGGCCTTCGCCGTAACCCTTGAAGGTGACGGTGGAGTTGGGCCACGCTTTCTTGAAGTCGCTATAGCTCGTTCTGAAGTGATCATGCAAGGGACCTTTCTTCCAGATGCGGTGTTTCTTGCCACGCTTGACGAAGAGCTTGACGTCGAGGTCGGAGAGGATCTCGAAGAGGAACACGCCGCAGAGCAGAGGCAGCAGCAACTCCTTGTGCATGATGATGGCCGACACCGCGATGATGCCGCCGATGGTCAGGCTGCCTGTGTCGCCCATGAAGATTTGGGCGGGGAACGAGTTGAACCACAGGAAACCGATGAGGGCTCCTACGAAGGCGGCCATGAACACCACGAGTTCCTCGCTGCCGGGGATATACATCAGGTTGAGGTAGCTCGCGGTCTTGGCATTACTGGAGATGTAGGCTAATAGCAGCAAGGTGAGGCCTATGATGGCCGAGTTGCCCGATGCCATGCCGTCCATGCCGTCGTTGAGGTTGGAGCCGTTGCTGACGGCGGCCACCACGAAGACGGTGAGCAGCACGAGGAACACCCAAGCCAGGTTGTACATCCACTTCTCACCTGCCCATTTGAAGAGGTCGGCATAGTTGAGGTCGTGGCTCTTCACGAAGGGGATGGTGGTACGTGTCGATTTCACGTCGGGACTCTTCTGCACCACCTCGGTGTTGTTCTCGATTTTCACCTCCACTTTCTCGTTGATTTGCACGGCAGGGCTGAAACGCAGCGTCAGTCCGACGATGAGGCCCAGAAGAATCTGTCCGCCGAGTTTGACTGCCGGTTTCAGACCGTCTTTCTTGTGCTTGAAGGTCTTGGTGTAGTCGTCGGCGAAGCCAAGGATGCCGAGGATGAGGGTAGTGGCGATCATCAGGATGGTGTAGACGCTGTGCAGCTTGCAGACGAGCAGCACAGGCACCAGGATGGCCATGATGATGATGACACCGCCCATGGTGGGCACGCCCACTTTCTTGGTGTTGTACGGGTCGATGGAAGCGTCGCGCTGGGTCTCGACGATGCTCTTGCGTTTCAGCATCTTGATGAACCAGTTGCCAAACCACACCGCCACGATGAGGGCGATGATGATGGCTATGGCGGCGCGGAAGGTAACGTAGTTGAATACGCCTGCACCGGGGAAGTCGTGTTGGTCGAGGTAGTTGAAGAGATAGTACAACATTATTCAGCCTCCTTGAAAGCTTGCGACAAGGCTTCCTTGTCGTCGAAATGGTTTTTTACTCCGTTGATTTCTTGGTAGTTCTCATGGCCTTTGCCTGCCAAGAGGATGATGTCGCCCGGTTTGGCCAGGGCCACGGCAGTGCGGATGGCCTCGGCGCGGTTGGTGATGCTCAGCACCTTGTGTCTGTCTTCCTCGGCGATGCCGGCCTGCATCTGGCGGATGATCTCGTCGGGGTCTTCGTAGCGCGGGTTGTCGCTGGTAAGGATGACGCGGTCGCTCAGTTTGACGGCGACGGCGGCCATCTCGGGGCGTTTGGTGGCGTCGCGGTTGCCACCGCAGCCCACGATGGTGAGGAGGGTCTCCTTGTGGCAGCGCACCTCGTTGATGGTGACGAGGACGTTCTCGAGGGCGTCGGGGGTGTGGGCGTAGTCGACGATGCCGACGATGCCCTTGGCCGAGTGCACCATGTCGAAGCGTCCGTTGGCGCCATGCAGCTTGCTGATTTCGACCAGCAGCTCGTCTTTTTTGAAGCCTAACGACAGCGCAGCGCCGTAGATGGCCAGCAGGTTGCTCGCGTTGAAGCCGCCTACCAGTTGCGTGTACACCTCGGTGCCGTTCACTTTGAGCAGCATGCCGTCGAAGTGGCTCTCCATGACGATGCCTTTGAAGTCGGCGTCGTGTTTCAGGGCGTAGCTCAGCTTGCGGGCCTTGGTGTTCTGCAGCATGAAGGCGCCGTTCTTGTCGTCGAGGTTGGTGAGGGCGAAGGCCGACTGCGGCAGGCTGTCGAAGAATTTCTTCTTGGCGTTGCGGTAGTTGGCCATGGTCTTGTGGTAGTCGAGGTGGTCGTGGGTGAGGTTAGTGAAGATGCCACCGGCGAAGTGCAGTCCCGCGATGCGTTCTTGCGCCACGCTGTGCGAGCTCACCTCCATGAAGGCGAATTCACAGCCTTTCTCGACCATCCTCTGCAACAGGGTGTTCAGCTCGATGGGGTCGGGGGTGGTGTGGGTGGAGGCGACGACGTCGCGGCCCACGATGTTCTCGATGGTGGAGAGAAGCCCGCAGCTGTAGCCTGCCTCGGTGAAGAGCCTATATAATAAGGTGGCGATGGTGGTCTTGCCGTTGGTGCCGGTCACACCCACCAGACGCAGCTTCTCCGACGGGTTGCCGAAGAAGTTGGATGCCGCCATGCCCAGCACATAGGCCGAGTTGTCGACTTTCACGAAGGTCACCTCTTCTTTTCTCTTGCGAGGCAGCTTCTCGCACACGATGGCCGTGGCGCCTTGCTCGATGGCCTTGTCGATGTAGTCGTGGCCGTCGGCCTGGGTGCCCTTCACGGCGAAAAACAGCGTGCCGGGCGCGGCCTTGCGCGAGTCGAAGGCGATGTCGAGGATGTCGATGTCCTTGTCGCCGATGATCTCGAGGAGGTTGCAGTTGACGAGTATCTCTTTAAGCTTCATTTCTTTTCCAGTTTAAGATGAATTACACTGTTGGCTTTGAGCGTGTCGCCGGCGTTCAGCGACTGCTCGGTGATGGCGCCTTGGCCGGCGAAGTCGGCCTTGATGCCCATATTCTCTAAGAGGTAGACGGCATCGGTGATGTCCATGCCTACCACGTTGGGCACGATGTTGTCGGCAAGCTGAGCCTCGCAGATGCGGGTCTCGCCGTCGTCGGTGCGTTCCACAGTGACCCATTCGCCGTTGATGGCGAGGTCGGTGTACGACCTGCTGACGCCCTTGAGGTAGTTGGTCTCCTTGTCGTGGCGCACGATGACAGGGCCTTGTGACTGACGCGTCGTGACGTTGAGGGTGTCCTCGTCTTGCGTGCCGATGCGCATGGCATAGACCTTCTCGGCGATCTCCCTGAAGCCGGGGGCTGACACGCCGCCTGCGGCCCAGTAGCGGCCACGGGCGCGGCTCACCATGACGATGCAGCTGTAGCGCGGCTTCTCGGCAGGGAAGTAGCCCACGAAGGTGGTGTTGTATAGCTTACGTCCGATGCCGGGCTCATGGTAGGCGTAGCCCTGCACGCGGTCGTAGTACTGTGCGGTGCCCGTCTTGCCGGCCACGTTGACGACGCAACCTTGGAACTGTCGCTTGGCGGTGCCTCTGATGGCCACGCCTTGCAGCATGGTCTGCAGCTTCTCGATGTTCTCGGGCGAGGTGATGTGCTCGTTGAGGACGATGGGGTCGAAACGCTCGATGGTCTGGCCGCCGCGACGCACCTCGCTAACGAATTGCGGCTTCATCATGCGGCCGCCGTTGGCGATGGCGTTGTAGACCGTGATGAGTTGCATGGGGGTCACGTTGACCTCATAACCTATCGACATCCAAGGCAGCGTCACCTTCGACCATCCGCCGGGTTTGTCCTTGTCTTTCGGGTCTTTGATGACGGGTTCCGACTCGCCGCTGATGCCCGTGCCGGGTTTCTTGTTCAGCCCTAAGGCGTAGAGGCCGTTGACATATTGCTCGGGATGGGCCGCGAAGGCGCGGGTGATGAGCACGGCAGTGCCTTTGTTCGACGACTGCTCGATGACCTCTTGGACGGTGCAGACGCCGTTTTTGGCGAAGCTGTGGTCGTCTTTCATCACACGGTTCGAGAACTTGATGGGGCCTGTGCCGATGTTCACCAAGTCGGTGAGTTTTGTGTCTTCCTTGTGGTTGAGAAGGACGACCATCGAGACGATCTTGAACACCGAGCCGGGCTCGTAGCGTTCGGTGAGGGCCACGTTGTACGACTCCTCGTAGGCGCCCGTCTCGTGGTTGAGTCTCAGGTTGGCCAAGGCCTTCACATAGCCGGTCTCCACATCCATCAGGATGGCGCAGCCTTGTTCGGCCTTGTTCTCGGTGAGGGTGTGGTTGAGGGCGCTCTCCACGATGTCCTGCAACTTGATGTCGAAGGTGGTGACTACGTCGTCGCCGTTGCGTGCCTCCTGGTTCTCTTCCGAGTCGATGGGCACGTAGCCGCCGTTGTGGATCCTTCTCACCAGTTGCTTTCCGTTCTGGCCTTTGAGGTAGTCATTGTAGGCACCTTCGATGCCGAAGTAGTAGCCTTTCTCTTCGTTGGCCATGCCGAGCATGAGGCTGGCGAGTTCCTTGTAGGGACGCTCGCGGCGGATCTTCTTCTCGGTGATGATGCCGCCTTTGTAAGGTCCGCGGTTGAAGATGACGAAGTCCTGCATCTTGCGAAGCTCGGGCTGGGTGATGTTGAGCGCGATCTTATAGTGACGGTTGCCCTTGGCCATGCCTTGTGCGAAGAAGTCCTTCCATTCGGCGGCGTTGCGTTTGGGCAGCAGCTGTGCCATCTGGCGGCAGAGTGAGTCGATGTTGTCGGCAAGGAATGCCGAGTCGACCGCCTTGTAGTCGAAGAAAACGTCGTAGAGTGGGATGGTGGTGGCCATCAGCTGGCCATCGGACGAGTAGATGTTGCCACGAGAGGCTTCCAGCGTCTGCATGCGGTATTCCTGCTTCTCCGCCAGGTCTTGCAACACCTTGCTGTCTTTGGTCTGCACCAGGATAATCTTAACGATGATGGCGATGCCAAAGAGGAGTACGAGGAAATAGACCAGATAGGTCTTCCAGAGGGTATCGGTTTTCGGGTCGTTTGTCATGGCTGTTCCTCCTGCTTTACGGGTTGTTCCACTTCGATGCGTTTCAGCGGGGTGATGGCTTCCTTAAGGCCGGTGCCTGCCAGTCTCTTGACCAGTACCGACTGCTTGGAGGCTTCCATGATCTCCGACTTCAGCTGTACGTATTCAACCTGCAGGTCGTTGAGGCGCTTCGAGGTCTTGGCGAGCTCGCGTGTGCGTTCTTCGGCGATGTAGGTGTTGGTGATGATGGCCATGAGCAACAGTGTTACGTAGACCATGAACGGGAATTGTTTCGAGATCTCTTCTCTCACGAGGAACTTGCCTCCCAAGATCGACATCACTCTCCTCTTTTTCTTCTTCTCTTTCTTTTCTTTCTGTGCTTCCATTTCTTAGATCCTTTCTGCAATTCTGAGTTTTGCGCTGCGAGCCCTGCTGTTGCGTTCCATCTCTTCGTCGGAGGCCGTGACGGGCTTGCGCGTGATGATGTGGTAGGGGGTGAGCAGGTTGCCAAAGAAGTCCTTGTCTTCCTTGCCTTCGGCGTTGCCTGTCTTCATGAAGTTCTTCACGATGCGGTCTTCAAGCGAGTGGTACGACATCACCACCAGGCGGCCGCCTTCCTTCAGCACGTCGGGGCACTGCGAGAGGAAGGCCGTGAGGGCTTCCAGCTCTTGGTTGACCTCGATGCGCAGTGCTTGGAAGATCTGTGCCAGCATCTTATTCTCCTTGCCTCGTGGCAGGCGGCGTTGCACGGCGGCTTTCAGTTGCTCCGTCGTCTCGATGGGCTCGGCGTTGCGTGCCATGACGATATCGGAGGCGATGAGCTGGGGTTGGGGCAGCTCGCCGTAGAGGCGCAGGATGCGGGTGAGGTCGGCGTGGTCGTAGGTGTTCACCACGGTGGCCGCGTCATTGGGCGTCAGCTGGCTCATGCGCATGTCCAAGGGACCGTCGAAGCGGGTCGAGAAACCCTTCTCGGGGGTGTCGAACTGGTGCGACGACACGCCCAAGTCGGCGATGATGCCGTCGATCTTGCCGCCGTGGTAGAGCTGGATGAAGTTCTTGAAGTACCTGAAGTTTTGCGGGATGAAGGTGAAGCGTTCGTCGTCGAAGGCGTTGGCGGCGGCGTCCTCGTCCTGGTCGAAGGCATAGAGGTGGCCGGTGGTGAGGCGGTCGAGGATGGCACGGGCGTGGCCTCCGCCGCCAAAAGTGACGTCGGCATATACGCCGTCGGGGTGAATGTTCAAGCCCCCGACACATTCTTCCAACATGACCGGATTGTGATACATCGTATCTCTCCTTGTTTTATTTTATGTTTTCGCTCAGTAAGCTGAAGAACTCCTCGTCGCTGAGGTCTTCGTTGATCGACTGCTCGTAAAGGTCCTTGTCCCAGATCTCCATCTTCGTCGTCACCGAAGTGATGACGATGTCTTTGACCAGCGATGCCTTTTCTATCAGGTCCTTGGTGATAAGCAGGCGCCCGTTGGCGTCGAGCTTCACGAACCGCGAACCGGCGTCATAGCGGCGCATCGCAGCTTCCTCTTTTTTGTTGAACTGGCTGAACTTGGCGCGCAGTTGGTCCTGCACCTCGGTCCAGTCCTGCTTCGTGTAGAGTTCCAGGCAGTGGGCGTGCAGACCCGGGCGGAGCACGAAGCCTTCCTCCACCTGGTCGCCTAATTGCTCCTTGAACTCGCTAGGCACCAAAACACGGCCTTTCGCGTCCAATTTGCAGTTGTAATGTCCCACTAAATAACTCATATTTTTTCCTTTCGGTTTTTCAGCTGCAAAGATAAACACTTTTTCCCAATTTTTCCCACATTTTTACACAAAATTTTTTGTTAAGTTTTCAACAAGGATTGTTCATAACTTTGTTGATAATTTGTTAATAATGTATGATTCAAAGGGATGAAATGTTAAATAGCGGGTGTCAGGAGGGCTTTTTCGGTGTTTTTCGGCCCAAAAAAGCGAACGCATTGTTCTTTTTACTATTTTTGCCGATTGTAGCGTAGTTTACGATTATGGAAACGGAACAGAGCAACCTTATCGACCTCAGGAAAATCTTCACTGCCAAGGTGCCCAAGCTGATGAAGCACATGCCCAACTGGCTGTTTCGTAAGATTCAGCGGCTGTTGCATGAGGACGACATCAACGAGATCCTGACGAAGTATGCCGACAAGCAGGGCCTCGACTTCATCAATGCGGTGGTGGACGACTTCAACTTGAAGGTGGTCGTCGAAGGCGAGGAGAACCTGATGGCGAGCGACCGCATCCTGGTGGCTTCCAACCATCCTCTGGGCGGCCTCGACGGCATCGCCCTCATCGGGGCGGTGGGCAACCGCAGGGGCGAGACGCTGACGCCCGTCAACGACTTCCTGATGTTTGTGCAGAACCTACGTCCGATTTTCATCCCCGTCAGCAAGGTGGGCAGCGCCACGGCCAACCGCGAGGAGAGCCTGAGGCTCTTTAACGAGACCTTCGCCGGCGATGCCACCCTCTGCTACTTCCCCTTCGGCCTCTGCTCGCGCAAGACCAAGGGCGGCAAGATTATGGACCTCGACTGGAAGAAGACCTTCGTCACCAAGTCGAAGGCCTACCAGCGCGACATCGTCCCCGTCCACATCGAGGGCCGCAACTCGAAGTTCTTCTACAACCTGGCCCGCTGGCGCAAACGCCTGGGCATCAAGGTGAACATCGAGATGGCCTTCCTCGTCGACGAGTTCTTCAAGCAGCGCAACAAGACGCTCACCATCAGCTTCGGCAAGCCCATCCCCTACGAGACCTTCGACCGTCGCTTCAACGACGCGCAATGGGCCGAGAAGCTGCGCTCCTTCTCCTACCAATTAGGCAATGACTGCAATTTAGTGTTTGACCCTTCAACGGAATATAAGATATGAACATCCAGAATATCATCGCCCCCGTGCCCGTCGAGGCCATCATGGATGAGTTGACTTGCGAGAAGTTCTTCCGCAAGACCAACAACGGCGGCAACGAAATCTATATCCTCTCGGCCCACGACTCGCCTAACATCATGCGCGAGATCGGGCGCCTGCGCGAGATCAGCTTCCGCGACGCGGGCGGCGGCACCGGCCTCGACTGCGACGTCGACATCTTCGACACGCGCGACGAGAATTATTTCCTCCAGCTGATTGTGTGGAACCCCGTCGACCGCGTCATCATCGGCGGCTACCGCTTCCTGCTGTGCGACAAACTGCCTTTGGACGAACACGGCCAGGTCGACACTCCCACAAGCGAGCTGTTCCACTATTCAGAGCGCTTTGTGAAGGAATACTTGCCCGACACCATTGAGTTGGGTCGTTCTTTCGTGCAGCCCGCCTACCAGCCTACGAAGAGCCTCTCGAAAGGCCTGTATTCGCTTGATAACCTATGGGATGGCCTGGGCTCGCTCATCGACATCTATCCCGAAGCCAAGTACTACTTCGGCAAGGTGACCATGTATCCGCATCTTGACCGCACCGCGCGCGACATGATCCTCTATTTCATGAAGAAGCACTTCCCCGACCACGAGAATCTGGTTGCGCCGAGGCCCGAACTGAACCTGCCCATCTTGACCGATGAGGCCCAGCTGGAGGCCGTGTTTACAGGCGAGAACTACCGCGACGACTACAAGATTCTGGTGCGTGGCGTGCGCGAACGCGGCGCTGCCGTGCCTCCCTTGGTCAACGCCTATATGAACCTGTCGTCGACCTTGAGGTCGTTTGGCACGGCTCTCAACCCAGGATTCGGCGAAGTGGAGGAGACGGGCATCTTGGTGACCATCGACGACATCTATGAGGAGAAGGCCCAACGTCACATGAAATACGACAAAACGAAGTCCCTTCCCACTTAAAATAAGCTGCCATGGAGATAAAGAAAGCTGAGTTTTTGATGAGCAACACCCGCTTCGACTTTTTGCCGAACGACAACATTCCCGAATATGCCTTCATCGGCCGCTCCAATGTGGGCAAGTCGTCGCTCATCAACATGCTGGTGCAGCGCAAGGGCTTGGCCAAGACCTCATCGGTGCCGGGCAAGACGGTGGCCATCAACCACTTCATCGTCAACGACGCGTGGTATCTCGTCGACCTGCCGGGCTATGGCTATGCGCAGCACTCGAAGAAGACGCGTGAGCAGTGGCGTGTGATGATCAACAACTACATCACGCGGCGCCGCAACCTGGTGACGACCTTCGTCCTCGTCGACTCACGCCTCGAGCCGCAAAACAACGACTTAGGCTTCGTCGACTGGCTTGGCGAGAATCAGGTGCCCTTCTGCATCGTCTTCACCAAGTCCGACAAGGTGTCGAAAGCCGAATTGGACCGCAACGTGGCGGCCTTCAAGGCGAAGCTGCTGGAAGACTGGGAGGAGCTGCCGCCTCTCTTCATCACCTCGTCGGAGAAGAAGACAGGCCGCGACGAGATCCTCGACTATATCGAGGCGCAGAATGCGGAGATGGCGAACCTAATGAACAGATAAATTGGCATTCAACATAGTATTAAACTTAAAATCTTAGCATTATGTGGGGTATTATCGTAGCAATACTAATCGGTGCGTTGGCGGGCTTCATCGCCAGCCGCATCATGGGTAAAGGCATGGGCCTTATCCTCTGCATCATCGTCGGTCTCATCGGTGGCCTCTTGGGTAGCTGGATCTTCAGCAAACTCGGCATCGCTATGAGCGAGAAGTGGTGGGGACAGCTCCTCGTGGGCACGGCAGGCTCTGTCGTTCTCCTGTTCATCCTTTCCTTGTTCAGAAGGAAAAAATGAACGAGCGTTTGTGAAACAGAAAGAGGGCGGAAGCCCTCTTTTTTTGTTTGGTGTCATCTGAAATAGACTCGTGTGATTCCCGTGCCGCCCGTCTCCAACGAGGCGTCGCAGAAGCGTTCCACCTCGTGCATGTGGCTGAGCTTCTCGCGGATGAGCTTGCGCAGGATGCCGTTGCCTTTGCCGTGGAGGATGCTCACCTCCTTGATGCTCAAGAGTTTGGCTTCGTCAAGGTACTTGTCCACGATGTCGAGGGCTTCTTCGGCTCGATGGCCACGCACGTCGAGGGTGAGCTCGAAGTGCTCGGCTTTCTCGCTGAGGTCATCGGCGATGCCGGCCTGCCACCGGCGTTGCGTCTTGCGGGCTTCGGCGCGACTCACCTTGCGTAGCTTGTCGGGGCTGGTGCGCAGGCGGATGCTGTCGAAGAGGATGGTGGCGTCGGTGTCGCTGATGGCTAAAATCTCGCCCACCACCTGCATCTCCTCGATGCATACAGTGTCGCCCACCTTGAGCACCACCTCGGCTTCTTCCTTCTTCTTGGCTTCGGACAGTTCCTTGGCTTTCTGGGCGATCTCCTCTTTGGTCTTCTCGAGGCCCTCGCGGATCTCCTTGGTCTTCGTCTTCTCGGCCTGCGCCTCCTTGATCTCGCGGATGGTGCGCTCTATCTGGCTGTTGGCTTTTTGTATCAGCTCCTGCGCCTCGGCAGCAGCGTCGCGGAGGTACTGTTTCTTCTTGCCCTCCAGCTCGGCGAGCAGAGCCTTGTATTTCTCCACCACTTCGGTGAGCAGTTGGTCGGCGATGCGCAGCTCCTGTTCCTTCTTTCGGATGGCTTTCTTGTCGACTTCGAGTTGCTGCAGCTGTTTCTCGAACTTGAGGTGCTGGTCGCCGGTGATGTTGGCGGCGTCGTCCAAGATCTGTCGCGGGAAGCCGATCTTCTTGGCAATCTCGAAGGCGAACGACGAGCCTGGTTTGCCGGTCATCATGATATACATGGGCTGCATGAAGCGGGTGTCGAACAGCATAGCGCCGTTGACGATGCCCTCGTGGTTGTCGGCCAGGAGCTTTAGGTTGGCGTAGTGCGTGGTGACCATGCCATAGGCTTGTTTCTTGTTGAGCTCGAGGAGGATGGCTTCGGCGATGGCGCCGCCCAATTGCGGCTCGGTGCCCGTGCCGAACTCGTCTATGAGGAAGAGGGTGTGGCTGTCGGCGTTCTCCAGCAGGGCCTTCATGTTGATAAGGTGCGAGCTGTAGGTGGAGAGGTCGTCGAGGATGGACTGTTCGTCGCCGATGTCGATGAAGAGGCTGTCGAAGAGGCCGCATTGCGAGTCTACGCGCATGGGCGGCATCAGGCCGCATTGTAGCATGTATTGCAGCAGTCCCGTGGTCTTGAGGCATACCGACTTGCCGCCCGCGTTGGGGCCGCTGATGACGAGGATGCGGTTGGTCTCGTCAAGCTTCAAGTCGAGCGGCACAACCTGCTTGCCTTGTGCCTTCAGTTTGCGCTCGAGCAGCGGATGGCGCGCCTGCTGCCAATTAATATAAGGTGTGTCGGTGATTTCGGGCTTCACGCCGCCGATGTCATCGGCCAACAGAGCCTTGGCTCGGATGAAGTCGAGTTCGCCGAGCATGTCCCATGCCTTGCGCAGTTCCGACAGATAGGGTCTCAAGAGTCTCGTGAAAGCTAGCAGGATGCGGTGGATCTCGCGGCGTTCGGCATATTCCAGTTCCTTGATTTCGTTGGAAGTGTCGAAGATCTCGGCGGGTTCGATGTAGACGGTCTGTCCCGTGGCCGACTCGTCGTGGATGAAGCCTCGGATGGCGCGTTTGTCGCCCGCCTTGACGGGGATGACCAAGCGGCCATCTCTGACGGTAAGCTCCGCCTTCGCGTCGACCCAGCCCGCAGTCTTGGCATCGCCCATGATTTGTCGGATGCGCTTCTCTATGCCACCCTGCTTGCGGCGAATACTCTGACGGATTTCAAGCAATTCAGTGGAGGCATTGTCTGGGATTTCACCCTTGTCGTCAACGAGGCGGTTGACCTCGGTGAAGATGCTCCGTTCAATGAAAATGTTTTCAATCAGTGACTTGAGTCGTGGGGTGGCATCGGCACTCTCGGAATGACCATAACGCAAAATAGCTTCAACTACGTTAAGCGAGGGTTTCAACGCAAACAAATCCTCCACGCTGAGGCAGGTGCCGTCAATCTGGATGCGATGGAAGGCCTCGCGCAGGTCGTGGAAGTCGCGCACGGGGAAAGGCACGCCCGTCTGCAGCAGGCCGATGAACTCCTCGGTCTGTTCCAGGCTCTCAAGGATGGCTGCTTTGTCGGCAGAAAAAGCCATGGCATCTACTCGCTCCAGTCCCATGGGGCTGATGCAGTGGTCGGAGAGCATCTGTCGGATGCCGGCGAAGCCGATTTTTTGTTCAAAATTAGTCGGGTAGATCATCGGGCGGCAAAATTACACAAAAAAGCCCGAATGCACGCATCCGGGCTGATAATTGATATGTCATTTCGAGGATTTTATCGGCATAGATACGCTCATCCAAAGTCTCGGTATGACATGCCGATAAAATCCGAAGAAATCTACAGGCTCAACTCGTACATATACCCGTGGTACTGCAGAGAGCCGGTGATGTCGGGGAAGAAGATGCTGTTGGGGTGTTCCACATTCGACAAGACGAGGTCTTCGATCGTGACGGTCTTGGTGCCGTCGTCGTTGTTGACCACTCTCAGCGTGCCACTCTTGGCTACGTAGCCCGTCTGGGGCTGGAAGGTCCAGAAGTCACCGTCGAGAGCCACATGCACGCATGGCATGACGGGCAGGTAAGGCGTGCCGAGGTAGCCGAGGTTGTACTCGCCTTCAACCGACTGACCGCCTAAGTAGCTGATGATAAAGAAACGCTTGCGGTTGGCCGACATGAAGAGCATCGACTTGACGTCGAGGCCGAGCGAACTCAGACCGCTGAGTTGGGTGACACCTGCCAGACCGATAGGGCTTTCGATGTTCTTGATCCTGAACTTGTTTTCAGCATCGAAGGTATAGGGACCCAATGGGCCGGTGAAGTTGAGGGCCAGTTGAACAGTTTGGCCGTTGTCGTTGGCGCCCATGCATTGTGACAAAACGACATGGTAGGTGCCGTCGTTGTTTTGGACGACGGCCAACTCGCCGTTCATCCAATAGTAGGTGTCGCCATAGAACAAAGTGTCGGCGCCCATGATGAAGGGTAGCTCACCGAGGTTGAACTCGTGGAAACCCACCACAGTGGGGACGGGGTCTTTCGTGTTGTCGCCCATCGTGTAGGTGCCAGGGACGATATTGCCGTTGAAAATGATGGCGATACCTTCATTCTTGTCGGCGGTCATCTCCTTGGAGGCAAGGACGATGGCGTTTTTCTGTCCATAGGTGACGGCTTTGGCGGTGACAATGTCGGTTGTGGTGCTGCCCACGGTCATCTCACCTGCTTGCACCTCGGGGGTGACATCGCCGTTGTTGTCTTTGCAACTGGTGCTGATCAGGGCCAAGCCGCAGAGGAGCATCAAACTTAAAAATACTTTTTTCATGATAAAATGATTTTTGGGTTGTTGTCTTTGTTACATAACATATCTTTACCACAAAAATTGTGCCGAATGACTGTAGAGCTGTCATATTATGGCAGCCGCCGATGGATTTCACAAGCGGCTGTCAC
>JAEEGL013481159.1_pt1 | contig 27174 bp, 11 predicted proteins | sample 9134231 | NCBI WGS metagenome assembly JAEEGL01 (sample SAMN16246548, study PRJNA631951) | gut metagenome | biome: gut microbiome; feature: rumen; material: fiber-attached | host: Bos | place: Iran: Karaj | collected 2018-10 | reverse complement strand
GCACAGAAAACCGAGTTGAATGTGGCAGGTTCAGGCGATTTGGTTTGCAATGAACTGATTGCGGATGAGTTGGACAGCAATGTTGCTGGTTCAGGCGACTTGAAAGTCGTTAGTGGTCAGGTGCGTGAGGCCGAGGCTGGCGTGGCTGGATCGGGCGACATCGTTCTCACCTGCGACATTGAGAACCTTGATGCCAACATAGCAGGCTCAGGCGACATCAAAGCGCGAGTCAATGGTAAACTCACCTACGGCATCTTTGGGTCTGGCAACATCGGTTACTATGGCAATCCTGTCGTGGAAGGCGACAAAGTGGGTGGCAGGGTAAAGGCTTTGGAATCACCTGATCGTTGAAGCATATAATAGAAGTAAATCTCTTTTTCATACCTTGTAATGAGAAACGGCTGACCCAAAGGGATCAGCCGTTTTCTGTTGGTATGGAGTCAATCCATTAACGGATCACGCTCACGCGCTTGACGCCCATGCCGTTCTCAGTGTATATGCGGACCATGTAGACGCCCACACCGAATTGGCTCATGTTAAGCGTCTCAGAGTCGCCGTTGGCCTCGGCGTCATATACCACTTGTCCCAGCTCATTAACTACAACGATGCGTTGCATGCCATCGGCTTCGATGGTGACGTTGCCGCTGGTCGGGTTGGGATAGAGGGTGGCGTCGATGCCGTATTCGTTCACGTTTGTCGAGTTCCTCACGTTGATGCTCAAAGTGCCATTGCCACCGTTGCAATGTGAGACGGGCGTGGCGGTCAGCACTGCGGTGCCTTTGTAGGTGTCGCTCCAGGTGACCACCACCGACTTGCCGTCGTTGGCGGGAACCAGCGTTCCAGCCTCTTCAGGCTCGATGCTGAAACCCACCTCAACGTTATTGGTAATGGTGTAGGTGGTCGTCGGGGTGAGGCGCACGTCAAGGTCGGCATCGCCACCGATGAATGGCTTGTCGACTTCCTCGTCATAAGCGAAACTGATGGTTAGATCGAGAGTTGCCTCGCATCCGTTTCCGTCGGTCACTTTGATCAGTGTGGCGTTGATGTCGTCTGTAGGAAGGAGCCACAACGTGTAGTTTGCGGTCTCGGCAGTGAAGCTTTCAATGCCTTCGGCTTCGACGGTGAAGGGAGCCGTGCCTGTGAAGCTGAAAGCGATATCCACGGCATCACCTTCGCATGCATAAGCGGGAACATCGCCCATGGTTACTGTAGGTGCGGGGTTCACATTGACGGTGAAGGTAAACTCTCCCTCTTCAAAGGTGGTGCTGCAAACGCTGGTGATTTCGGTGATGTTGAAAACGGTTTCTCCTGTCGGAAGGGCGCCCAAGTCGATGGAAGTGCTGTTTTCATCGATGGCATAGCTCTCTCCGTTGATGACGACGTCGCCGTTGCCTTCGATGCCGTACAAACTGAAGTTCATCACCGCACTTTCGCTCTCGCAAATGGTGATGGATTCAGCCGCTAAGGTCATCTCGGGCATCGGGTGCATCTCAAACGGATACTCGTAGGTGATAGAGCCGCAACCAGGCGACACGGCGAAAGCGGTCAGGGTAACACCTTCTGCCATGTCTTGCAGGCCAGGCGTATAGGTGGTCTCCAAAGCCGAGGCGTCTTCAAAGCTTCCGTCGCCAGAGGTGAGCCACTGGAAGGAGATGTATTCTCCTGAGATGGTCACTGCGACAGGCTGAGGCTCATCGATGGCGCAGTATTGGACATCGGCCAAGGCATTGGCGATCTCGGCTCTATCGACGATAAACACCGTCATATCGTCCGTGATGGTGACGCCGTGGGTGCCAGTGATGGTGAGCGTCAGCGTGGCTTGACGGTTGGCGATATCTTGAGCGCCAGGCGTGTAGATGGGCATGGCACTGGTGGCGTCGTCGAAGGTGCCGTCGCCTGAGGTGGTCCACAGAATGTCGTTGTAGTGGATGGCATAGCCCACGATTTGTGCATCGTTGCCTTCGCAAACGGTCACGTCGTTACCTGCCGTGCCGGCCATGATGCGTTCGGCGGGAAGACCGATGAAGTCAATCCAGGCGCAGTCACTACCCGTGTCCACGCTGCCGTCCTTGGTGTAGGTCCATTTGTAGGCATGCGTTCCCGCGCTGACGGGATAGGCGGCTTTGGTCCAACCGATGTTACCCGACCAACTGTTCTTCTCTTGGTTGTCGATGTAGAAGTGCAGCTTGTCGTAGCTGGCTTCCGACGATACCTTATAGTAAAACGAGATGGTGTCGTTAGAGCCTGCCTCGTGGTGAAGGATCAGGGTGGAGGTGACGTTGCTGATGCCAGCGCCACCGCTCTTCACGCAGTACTCGCCTTCATACGGGTCGTCGCCTACGATGGACCAGGGACGAGTGGCATCGTTGGTCCAGCTCGCGCCCAACTCGCCAGTCTCAAAGTCCTCAACGACGAGGCCTACCTTGACGGTATAGTCTTCTTGCTCGCCGTATTGACCCGAAGTCACGTTGAGGGCGATGGGGCAGGTGTAGCCAATAGGCGTCTCTTCACTGATGCTGATGTTGTAGACTGCCGTCAACATCTCGTCAACGGCTACGCTCTCGAAGTTGATGGTGCTTTCTGTCACGGTGATGTAAGGCGAAAGCATCTGCAAAGTGGCTGTCGTGGCTGCGGCATCAGCATGTCCCTTATTTTCGATGGGGAAGCTCAGCGTGGCGGTTTCTCCGGCATCCAAGCGGCCGTTGCCATTGCCTGTCACTTCGGTGATTCGGAGGTGACCCAGCTTAAACACTGGCGCATACGCTTTCATGGAAAGGTTGCTGACATACACATCGTTTCCGTTGGTTACGGTGATGGTGAAGCGGTTGCTCGTGTTATCGGGCACGTTGTCAGCCACGGTGAACGAGAAGGCGTCGGCGACGGTCTGCGTCTCATTGGGAGCGATGCCTTCGAATTGGGCGGTGCCATTGGTGATGGTGATGTACTCGGATTCGGTCTCCAACACGGCTTCGAAAGCCTCCATCGGGTCGCTTCCGACGTTCTTCATGCTGATGTCGAGGTCGATGGCCTCACCAAAGTCGAGCTGTTGGTTGCCGTTTTGGTCGTGGATGACTTTGTTGTCGAAGACGATATAGGGGCCGTCGGCGGGGATGACGGACATGACAGCCTCATAACGAAGGTAGTTCTGGCCTGTCACAACGAGGTTGATCTCAGTAGGAGGTATCTGAGCGGCGAACTCGATAGTCTGAGGGTCGCCCGTAGCCTCGGCTACGGCGAGGATGTCCCATCCACCTTCGGGGTTCTCGATGACCAAGCTGATCATGCAGCCTTCGGGAGCGGTGATGTTGACTTCGCCTAAACCAGCGATGACGACTTCAGGGTGAATCACTTCCATCTCTTGCGGCACCTGTGTGTAGATGCGCAGGAAAGCATCGCAGTGGGCGGTGAACATGGTGTAAGTGATGTCTTTGTCGTCAGTATTGTAAGGCCATGAGCTTTGGGCCAAGAAGTATTTGCCAGCCACGTTGCCGAAGGCAGGCATCCAGTTGCCCGTCTTGGATGCGGCGGGCTGGAAGGGGCCGTAGTCGGGCATGAAATCGCCGTCGAAGAGGTCGTATACACCCCACACATAGGCGTCATTGACGAAGGAGTAGGAGGTCTCGGTAGGGCAGAGGACACCTACGGCACCGGCGTTTTCGCCGTTGTAGGTGCGGCGCATCCAAGCCTCGCAGAAGCAGTCGTCGCTGTAGTTGTACTTACCCGTGAGGCAGTTGATGGACATCACGAAGGGCAGCTTGCCTACGTTGTTCATTTGCGCCACATGGGAGTTCTTCACCGCTGGTTCACCCCAGCCGTGTTCTTCGCCGTGGTCGCGGTGTTGCAGCCAGAAAGAGCCAGCGTTGACGGCATCAACAACCTGTTGAGGGGTGCCGCCTGTCCAGCCGCCGAGTTCGCTCGGGGTGGCAGGGATATAACCCATTCCACTGGGACCGAAGTAGTTGACCACCATGGCCGTATTCTGGTTGCTTGACCAGCTGCTGCCAGGTGAACCGCTGTAGATGCAGTTGATGCGGTTCGGGTCATAGCCGTGTTGACGCATATAACCGCCAAATACCTCGGAGCAGATCTGGAACCAACGCTCCGTCTGCCAGCCCAAGGCAGTGATGGGACGGGTGTAGAAGTTGGGGTCCATGTTGGGGTTGGTGTATTCGTATTCGATTTGTTTGCCGACGAAGACAGGCAACTCAGCTGGAGATTGTGCGATGAGACGCGAGAAAACAATATCGGGCAGGTTGTCGTTGCCAACCACGTCAGCATAACCGTTGTCGGTGATGCAGCTGCCATAGGGGTGCGGAGCAGTCTCGGCGGGCACATACTGGCCCATATTGGTGCCGTGGTCGCCCAACATGCAGACCGCCACAGGAGCAATTTCCCAGGTGTTGTAGGCGTTATGGAACCATGACTTCATGGTCGCAGTCGAGTTGGCAGGCATCTCGTCCAAGCGGTATACTTTGGTGATGATGCCTTGACGGATGCGGTATTCCTTCAGTTGGTTGGCGTATTCAGCCCAAGCGTCGTTGTTGGGCGTGATGATAAGGTATTCGGCGCCGTCATCTTCACCACGTAGCCACTCTTGCATGCGGGCTTCATAGTCGATGACGGGAAGTTGGTCGTAGTTGAGTAACTCGGCGGCGAGGATGGGATCCCAATAAGGGGAACGCAGACGGTTGTCACCGAAGTGACCGTTACCGCCTTCAAACTCGACGACGAGTTCGACATTGGTGTACACAATTAGGTCTTTAGTGACAGGGTTGTACTGGAAGGGGGTGATGGCTACCGTCACGGCATCCACGCCACGTATGTAGCTGTTGCCCATAACGAAAGGCTCGGCAGGATAGAAGGCATCCTTGCTATAGATGGCCTGGTCTTTCACATAGTTCATGTCAGGCTCCTCGTTCTCCGACTGGATGCGGAGAGCAGGGGCGATGTTGACGTTGTGAAGGGTCTCTTTCTCAAAGTTGACTACGCGTAAGGTGGCTTGTGCCCCTTGCGGGATGGCCATCATGCGGCTCTCTGCAGGAAGGTTAGGACTGCCGGCATTGGCAGGGATAGTGACGGCGGTGATGCTGATCTCCGACATCGCCTCGCCACGGTAGTTGAGCTGGCTTAGCGACATTTGGCCAAGGTTGTACGTGATGTGTAACCCATCACGGGTCTTCTCCGTCAGGTTGAAGCCTTGCTTTCCCTTGACAGGATAGTCGAAGGTCTGGGCCATGGCCAAATTGCCGAAAACGACAATAATGGCAAAAGCCATGAAGGTTGATAATAGTTTTCTCATAGTAGTTTTATTAAGTTGATAATGCTATTTTGCAAGATTTTTATGCCTGCAAAAATAACAAATTATTCAACTTAATCGTATTCGCCCCAACTAATACAGGCATCTTTTGGCATTTTTTTGATGGGAAACGCCAAGGTGAGTTTTGCAGTGGCATTGCCGATGTATCGCTTCCCGATGAGTTCGGGGTCGATGGCTTGTCCGGTGACCTGGTCGATGCCGTCCTGTTCATAGGGTGAGAAGGTGTCAAGGAGCCCGAGGTGGTAAGAGGCGTCGATTTTGGCCTTGATGTAGTAGCTTCCCACGGGAATCCTGAATTGTAAACCCAATCCGACCACCGCGCCAATGTTCCACGACCGCATGTTACTCTTGCTTAACGCAACGCTGGCAGTGTCGACGACGCTCAGTTGGCTTCCTTCTACTGCATCTTCAATGTATTTGGAGTTGACCCACCGCATGCCTCCCGAAAGGGGTAAGGTCACGCGTGGTGCGATGAAGACATAAGGCCTGACGCTGTTGGTCTCTTCGCCGAAATAGTATGTAAGTGGCACCTGGAAGAACAACTCATGATAGCTGACGCTGTCCAAAGCCCTGTGATATAGCGAATTGTAGCCGATGGAGTCGGCCAAGGTGAGGTCGTAGCTCATTTGAGTACTTCGGTTGGCGTAAAGGGCTTCGAGACCAATGGCAAAATGATTGTTGAGTCTTCGTTCGACATTCAAACCAAACAGTGCGTTGTTTATCAAAGTGGTGCTGATGGGGTTGCCTTGGCCAAACATGGTGTAGGGTTGGTCGTATACGGTGTTGGTGCCGCCCCAATGGTACCATCGGGTGGCGGAGATTCCGCCGATGAGGCCGATGCTGTATTTGGCCTCGCTATTGGCTGTAAGGTTGTTGTTGCGTAATGGCTTGGCAAATTGGGCTTCAGCGATATTGCCCAATAGCAGCAGCGACAGTAATAGGATGGGAGTGAGTCTTTTCATGGGTTATCGTCTGCTTGATAGGGAATCGGTAGGATGGTATTGACGGGGTTGCATGAGGTCGCATTTCATGATGAGAATGTTGCCGGGACAAGGCTGGGTGCCGTTGTGAAGTTCCTCGCTCAAGTCATCGCTCGTCAAGTAGTAGGTCATGTTTTCGATGCCCCATTTCACGTTTTTGATGCACCGCGTCACCACTTTTTCGTAAATGATGGAGTCTGTCGTGATGGAATCGTTGACCACTTGTATGGTATCGATGGCAGTCATTAGGGTGTCGACGCTCAAGGTGCCCGAGAGGATGACAGCATTCATGGGGCGGTAGTGCTTCTCCATGTCGCGTATCTCATAGTAGTATAAGGTGAAGTCGGGGTTGTTTCCGATGAGGTAGGCGTGACGAAACACTTTAGCATCAGCATTGTCAGGGTCATTGAAATACTCCGGCTTGATGGTGTCGCCGAAGAAACGTTCCATGTCGCCTTCGACGATGCTGTAGGTGGTCTCAGTGTCCGACTGCTCGAGATAGACCTTGGGGAGTTTGAAAGCCAGGTTGACGACACCGACATGTTGGTCGGTCAGTTCGAAATAGAACTGTTGGTCGTTCAGCAATACGGGTGGTTCGACGTATTGCATGACCCATAGGCTGTCGGGGCCGAGCACCACCTTGTGAAAATACATCGAGTCGGTGCAAAAGCTGGCAAAGTCGCCGTCCGAAAACCTTGGTGGGTTGTCGCCAAAATGAAGGTTCTCATTACCGAAGGCTTCAAGCAAGGCTTGCGGCATGTAGTAATTGATGTTAGGGATGTGTTGGTGCCCGTAGAACAAGGTCTTGTTTTCAGGGTCTTCTTTCAAGCATGAGGCCAACAGCAACAGGCCTGCGGCCATGAGTATGCTCAGTATTCTTTTAGGTTTCGTCATGACAGGTTGTAAAATCAGTGGGTGATCAAGACTTTTCGTACGAAGAGACGGCCTCGGTGGTTGAAGACGAAGAGGTAGACGCCGTCGGGATGCTTGCCGATGGCGTAGCTGTGACGACTTTCGTTGGCGTTGACGAGTTCGAATCGGTCGACCATCGTACCCTTCATGTCATACACTTTCGTGTCCACTCTGCCTTCCAAGCCGCTGAAGACGAGACTCATCTCGCCTCGGTTGGGATTGGGAAGCACTTCGATGTGTGCCGACTCCATGTTTTCGTCGGTGCCATAGAAGGAGCAGACCAAGAAATAGGATCGCGTGATGCCTTCTTCAAAGCAATGGCCGAAGACGGTGGCGTTGAGCCATATCGTGTCGCTTGTATAGCTGATGGTAGCCACCTTGCAGCGTTCGGGGTGGGTGGGGTTGGGGATGAGCCGCCAGTTGCAGTTGCCTTCAAGCGTCCAAATCACCGTTTCGTAGGTCATGCCGGGAACGCTGTCGGTGATTATGTATTCGTAGGTGTTGACTTGGAAGTCGGAGGCCACCACTACCCAATGCGACTCAGTTTGTCCTTCAACAGGCTTGATGTTCTTTGGCTTGGCGCCTACGCCCATGGTGAGTCGTAGGTGGCCGATGCTGTAACAGCCTTCTCCGTTTTCTATGGTGTCGTCCACGATGGTGTCGTGTGCGTAAGTGACGCCGTTCCATGCCCAAGTGTAAGGCTCGCAGATGCCCGTGACGATGTCGGGGTCATTGTCGATGACATTGGGGACGAGAAGGTCCAGGTATTTGTGTCTCATGCAACCGTGTTCGGTGTACGACACCACGGTGTCGTGATAATGTCCCGGTTGCGTGTAATGGAAGCTAAAGCCGTGGTCGGTGTAGGTGTCGGGCCCTCTGAAACAAAGGGTGTCGAAATAGGATTCAAACTCTTGCGGATGCACGGTGAGGTTGACGATAAGGTGACCGTTGCAGTCGGAGGGAGTAGTGTTGACGATGTCGCGGATCAGGATGGTGTCGCGCTCGGCGATGAAAGCTTCGAATCCAAACTCTGCATACATTTCGCCTTCACAGGTCTCGTCGTCGTGTATTTCGTCGTCCTCAAGTCTTGCGTTGATGAAGAAATGAGTGGTTTGCGTTGTCGATTGCGAGCAGGCGGTCTCGTTGATACGTACAGTGAACGAAGCGGTATAGAAGCTGTTTTCAGCGTATGCGTGCTCAACTATAGGCTCGTGGCTGGTGGTGCCGTCACCGAAGTCCCAGGTCACTTCATCGTAGCCTATGTTGACCTCCGAAGCGAATACGATAGGCTCCAACGAGCAGTTGGTGATGGTGTCGCCTTCGTTCACTTCGATGCCGTCGATGACGAGTTTCGTGGAGAGGTCGGCAGCCTTTGAGCCGGCCATGTAGGCATAGCCTCTTGAATCGCTGTAGCCGTAAATATGGGCATTGAATCCTCCCGGGCAGGTGAGATGATGCACGTCGTGGGAGATTTGTTTCCTGTAGTACATGTATTCGTCGGTGCCGTTGACATTCTCAAACTGAGCGGCGTCAATCAGCTCGCCGTCGAGGGTGACATTGCTCGCGTCTTCTGCGTTGATGATGATGTTGACAAATTGGTACTGGATGTCGGTGTTGTGCTCGCTTTCATAACTGAATGTCGAAAAGGTCAACTGGTTAATCCGTTGCTCGATAGGGGCAATCCACACCATGCTTGGCGCTCCAGGGCCATTTGTAAACCAGCCGTCTGGGTCTCTTGAATGGTTGTAAAGATACACCGCACAGCTTTTTTGGGCCTCTATGAAGCAGGATTGGTTGAGCAACTCGAAGGTCTTGGATTCTCCTGTGTTCAAGGTGTAAAGCGGTTGTCCGTTGACGCTGATGTTGTTGTCGTCGTGTGCCGAGGTGATTTTTACATAATCGTTATATTGACGTCCCATGGAGCCGGTTGCCACAAACTGTTTTCCCCAAGCTTGCAAAGGCATGGCTTGCTCGAAGACACAATCGGAGTCATTGCCTCCCGTTGCAGGCACCATGGTGAGGTTGTTGCCGTTGAACACCGCGATTTTCTTGCAGTCGCGTGAGGTGACCCGTGTTCCGCTAAGGTCACGGTTGGCATAATCGTCGTTGTTGGAGCGTATTTGATAGACCTCTCCTTTGCGCAAAACGATGCTAAACTCTTGTCCAGCAGGCCGCCCTTCTAGTGTCTTCACTTTTGGGGTGATGTCGACCGTGGTCTCGCCATCTTCGGTGGCTATGATGAGGATGGCGCTGGTATAGTTGTCACTATAGTAATTCGATACCTCTGATTGGTCAAAGGTTTGGACCAGGTAATCGTCAGCCAAGGCTTGCTGGGGGAGTACATAAGAGGCATCAAACGACATCTCGGCAATGTTGGCGCAATACACCGAGATGGTGTCATCGGCAGTGATAAGCAAGCCTCTGCCTAACACTTGGTTATATTCTAACACGTCCAGATAGCTTTCCTCTATTGGGATATCGAAAGCATAAGTGTTGTTGGCTTCTACAGTAAAGCTGTCCTGATAGGCAGTGTTGGGGTTTCTGATTTCGCAATGCGTTGGGCGCTTGGCGCTGATGATGAGCTGGGTGCGTACCCATGAGAAATCGAACTGTCCTGAATTAGTATATCTGTCCTTAAACCCATTGCCGATGAACGACACCCAAAACTCCTTGCCTTCCGTGGTGACGTCCTGTGCCGTGGCCGTGGTGAGGCTCCCCGCAATCATGGCGAGTAGGAGTAGGAATATCGTTACGGTCTTTCTCATGACAATATGGGTTTTTAATCATATTCTCCCCACTTCATGCAGGCACCCATAAGACGTTTCTTGATGGGCACCATGAAGGTGACAGAAGCCTGGGCCGATCCGCCGTAGCGCAGATGGTTGAATTCGTTCTCCAGATCGTATTTCGAAAAGGTCTGCAAAGCGTTCATGTTAGCCGAGAGGTCGAACTTGACGAGGAAATAGTAGTTGCTTGTGTTGAAACGCACTTGGGTGCCTACACCCACTGTGGCGCCGACGTTGAGCTTCCTGTAAGTGGAGTCGTTCATAAAAGCCGCCGTCGTCACGTTGCTGATGGTGTCGTTGTTGGCGTCGAGTTTCACAGTATTGAACGTCATTTTGCCGTTAAGGATGTATTTCACCCTAGGAGCGACATAGAAGTAGGGCTTGATGTTCTTCGAGGCTGTCGTGAGATAGAACGTGAAGGGTACGTAGGCCTCTACCGACTGATAGTTGGCGTTCAGGTAATAATAGCGTTGCACCCATTGCTGATACCCGTTGGGGAAATGGTCGTTGACGTAGTGAAGCTTCACGTTGTGTTGGGTATAAACGGCATTAAATCCTATCGACATGGTAGGCGAAAGCATGTATTCGAAAGCAAGGCCGCCAAAATAACCGAAACACGGTAGGGGCGTGTAGTTGGCCAGATACCAATCGGCACTTTCAGCGCTGTTGAAATGGAACCAGGTGGTGAAGTTGCCGCCACCCACAAGGCCGATGTTGACTTTGGCGTCTTTGATCTGACCGTTCGACCTGCCACCATTTAGAGGTTTCCTGAATTGTGCAGAGGCGCTGACACTAATAAAAAGAATAAGGCACGCGAGGATGATATGAAGCTTTTTCATTTTCAAATTTAATTGTTATAGTGATGTGAGGGATCCCAATATCTAAAGGGCAGGAAATCGATGTAGAAGATGACGATGTCACCTATGTTGAGGCAATCGATACCGGCACCAGCTGGATTGTCGTACCCCGTGATCTTCATGCCATAATAAAAATTCTTGATGCCAGTGTCGGTGACCTCGCCGGTCAGGATGGTCGCCTCATGGGCGCCATAGTCCACAATGGTGGAGGCAGAGCTTTCTTTTTGCCTGTTTTGATGGAAATAAGCGGTAAAGTAGGGGGCGTCTCCCATGATGAAAACACTGTCCTGAACATTCGCGTATTCAATGTAATACTCATGCATAACGCCACCATAAATGGTGTCAATATACTGACATTTGTAGTCGTATTTGGCGATACCCCTGTGTTGGTCGGTGAATCGGAAACAGAAGGTGTAGAACTTAGGCTCCCCGATGCGTAAGGTGTAAACCGAATTGGTGTCTGCCTTGATGTAGTTTTGGATGATGGCGGGCTTTTTGACAAAACCTAAGCTGTCAATAAGAAGCCTGGGCGGATTGTCGCCGAAATGTAGGTTCTCCTCGCCGATAGCCTCTAGCAAATCAGCAGGCATCACTTCGTGGATGTCAGGGATGACCTGCAGGGCATAGTCCAAGGGGTCGCTAGTGGCTGGCGTGTCGTCCTCTTTTTGGCAGGAGACCGTGAAAACAAAAAATGTGGCGATAAGTGCTGTCAGACAAAGCGCTGACTTCAAATAGGTTTGTGCTTTCATATAACTCAGTTAATGATGACGACTTTCTTGGTGACGCTGTGCTTGCCATCGGTGAAGACGAAGAAGTAGACACCGTTCGAAAGACGTTCCATAGTATAATTATAGGTGTTGAGGCCCTGAAGGGTCCGGATGTCAAAATGGTCAAGCATAAGGCCCGTGGCGCTGCATACTTTGACGTCAACCTTGCCCTCCATGTTCTCAATGCGCAGTTCCATTTGACCGTTGTTGGGATTGGGGACGATATCGATGGTGGGAATAAAGGCGTCTTCACTGATGCTGTAGAACGAAGGCTTCAGCCAATAGCGTGCGATGATGCCATCATCGCCTGAGCACGGACTGACAGCCTTGAAGGTGAGCCATATGGTGTCTTCCACAAAGTCCATGGGATACACGTCGCAGCTGCGGTTGTCGTCGGAGGGCTCGATGCGCCAGCTCTCTTTCGAGATGGTCCATTCACATTCACTGTTGAACCAGGTGTGGTCCGATAGTGAATCAGAGGCATGGTAGGTGTAACGGTTCACATTGAATTCGGTGGCAGTGATGGGGTGGTGGGGCCACTCTATGTTATCGTCGGCGCATTCGATGGCAGGCGCCGGGGTGTACATCATGTTTTCGATATGAAAAGTCTGCTCACGGTGACAACCGGCGTCAGTTTGACCAACAAAGGTGTATTCCGTGTTTGCGTAGAAGGTGGTGTCTTGGCCGTGCCAACTCAACGCAACCCTATTGCATTCTCCTGAAATGATACTGTCGGCAAGATGCTCCGGCATGTTGACGGTGACGGTGATGCTGACGCTTTGTGTATAGAGGGCTGTGTTGTCGGTTACCGTGCAGGTGTAAGAAGTGGTCTGCGTTGGGGTGGCAATCGGGTTGGGGATATTGGTCGCGCTTAGCCCTGCTGAGGGTGTCCATGAATAGCTGAAGTCGCTTGAACCACCTAGGGCGTCGACTTGTAACTGGGTACTTTCGTCCAAACAGATACTGCTGGGGTTGGCCGCCCCTGTAACGCTCAAAGGACTGCTACCGATGTAGACGGTGACTTCGTCAGTGCTAGTGCATTCTCCTTCCGGATTGGTGACAGTCAGCGTATAGGTTTGTGTGTCATACAGAGTAATGGTTTGGGTAGTAGGTGAATTCGGGTTGACCACCATGTTGGCAGGGTCCCAATGGTATGTAAACGAATCACTTCCTCCCGTTCCGCTGATCTCCGTCGAGGTGCCGGGATAGGGTAGCGTCTGGTCGGGACCGGCATCGGCCACAGGTTGTGCGTTGACGACGACGGTCTGGGTAATTTCGCCCGGGCAGGTGCCGTCTTCTGCCGTAACGGTGAGGGTGACTGGATAGGTGCCAGGCTCGGCAAAGGTATGGCTGACGTTTTGTCCGCTTGCGTTGTTGCCGTCACCGAAGTCCCAATCATAGTTCGCTACGTTGGCTCCCGTCGCCAAGCCTTCAAATACAGTGGCTTCTCCGAAACAGACGGTGCTGGCAGTGAAACTTGGCGTGGGCTGTTCGTAAACATTCACCACGGTGTTGGCAGGGGTGGTTTGTGCGCCTACGGTGGTGATAATGGTGTAGGTGCCTGCCATATCCAAAGTGCAGTTTTCACGTGTCGGATTCGGCTCGGTGGAAGTCCAGCCGTCAGGACCCGTCCACAGATATGTCGCGTTGGGTTGTTCATTGACGGTCAAATGGATGGTTTGGCCAACGCAGTAAGGGCCATCGTTGCCCGCAATGCCGGGCATGATGCCGCAGTCGGTCTCGCCATCACCTGCGAATTTTTGGAAAGTAATGGAACCATCACTTCCACTATAGTTGGTGATGAGAAGGATAAAGTATTGTCCTACTTCTCCGTTCACAACGTGGGCATACTCATAATGCCGTGCATCAAAACTGCAGTCATGAAGGTTGCCAGAGGGATAGAAATTGGGTTGTGTTGTTGAAGTGTTGTTAGGGCAATCGGAGCAGTCTGCGGTCAGTAAACCTGTTTGCCCCGCTTCGGTCGGACACGGGTCAATCTGGTTGCTGAAAGGTCCCCAAAGGGCGAAGTCAACGTCGAAAGAAGCTTCGATTAGAATAGTGATATTGCCTGCAACACCAATTCTCATATAATACCAGAAGGAATGTTTGGTCGTTGGGGAGGTGCGTAAGCATCCGTAATTTGGTCCTTCCCAAGAATAACCGCTATTGAGTGCAGGGAAATTGTATACGTCAGACGTGCAGAAAGGTTCTGCGTCCATGCAATGATTGGCACGGTCAAGATGGTCGGCAATCAGGAAATTGTAATAGTCCTGACTAATAGTGCTCGCCCATGAATTATAAATCGCAGCAAACTCCTCTTTGGGTAATGACGACACTTCCTCGTACTCCTCTCTAAGTGTCATTCGAAGATAATCGAATTCAGCATAAATCGGGATGTCGGCATTGTAGCTATTGGGTCTGATAAACAATTCACCGGGATTCTCAGTTGGGTTGCAAAGCCAGATGTTGCTTGTGGCAAGGGCTGAGGCCAACTGAACACGTTCTTCCACATTTGCGATTTCAAATACATTGAAAAGGAATCCGTTTTCATAATCCCTGATTTGCGTATTTTGAGTTGTGTTGGTATTTGACTGGTAATCCTGAGCCCAAATCCTAGCAGGGATTACCGATAATAAAAGGACAAAAACCAACGACATTGCGGATCTTTTCATGGCATGTTTTTTTATCGTGTCTTGTTATTTGTGTCTGTCAAATAATGGCCGTTTTAGATGTAATAACTGAAGGCTAACCTACATTATTGTGTTGTCCCTCGTCAATGGATGATGACGACTTTTTTGGTGACGCTCCTCTTTCCATCCGAGATAGTGAAGAAGTAGACGCCGTCGCCGAGTCGTTTCATTGCGTAATTATATGTGTCGCCGATGCCGATGCCTTTCAACGTAAAGCTGTCGACCAAGGCACCTGAGACGGCATGAACATTGATGTTGAGGTCGCCCTCCATGTTTTCGAAGCAAAGTGTCATCTGCCCGTTATTGGGGTTGGGCATGATGCCGACCGAAGCGGGGTAGGCGTCGTACTCCTCGATGCCGTAGAACGAAGGCTTCAACCAATAGCTTGCGATGATGCCATCGTCGCCTGAGCATGGGTTGACAGCTTTGAAGGTGAGCCAGATGGTGTCTTGCACCCAGTCCATGGCATACACGGTGCAGGTCCTGTTGTTGTCGGAGGGTTCGATGCGCCAGCTCTCTTTCGAGATGGCCCATTCGCACTCGCTGTTGATCCAGGAGTAATCCGTGAGGGTGTCGAAGGCATAATAGGTATAGCGGTTGACGTTGAACTCAGTGGCAGTGATGGGCTCGTGGGGGAACTCAACGTTCTGGTCGCTGCATTTGATCTTCGGTTGAGGCGTGTATTTCATGTTTTCTATACGATAGGTCTGCTCACGATAGCAGCCTTCATCGGTGAGACCTGTGAAGGTGTAGACGGTGTTTTCATAGAAAACGGTGTCTTGCCCAAACCACGAAACGGCATATTCGTCACATTCATCAGAGACAATCTCATCTTCAAGAAGCGATTGGTTGTTGATGGTGAGGTGGAGTTGGTAGACCTGATCGCAGGGGAAGGGTGCCATGGAGACCCTGTGTTCATCTTCGGTGGATTCGGTATAGGTCCGTCCGTTGACAGGCCAGGTATATCTGTCACAAGCGACGACTGTAGTATGCTCAACCTCTGGTGTTTGCTGGAAATACAAGTCGAGGCGGAAGATGCCGTCGCAGTCTTGAGTGGGCAGGGTGTCCTGGACGAAGATGTCGTGGTCGTAGGTTTGGCCGTTGACGTCCCAAGTGAACGAAGGCGTGTCTTGATAGCATACATATTCGGTTTGTACGGGTGGGATGTAGTAGTCGTTGACGTCAAGGATTACACGTACGACGCTGTCACAACCATGTCTGTCTTGGAGCGTGAAGTCGTGCGTTCCTTCGTACAGTGGTTGATGGTAGAGGTCATATTCGTAATAGTAGGGGAGCTGGTTGGGACAAACGGAGACGGGGTGCTCGGTGATGCCGTTGTCTTCATACACGGTCAGATCGAGCCTAATGATACTGTCGCAGCCGTGGATGGTGTGGTCGGTGTAAGATGTCTGGATAGAGTTGAAATAGGGGACTCCGTAGAAGATGTATGACTCGCCAGCGCAGATGGCCTCTTCGATGAGGGTCTCGTCATAAGTGGGATAGTGGCGCAGGTGAAGGGTGATGATTCTTTCGCAGCCCTGTTGGGTTGTGGTCACAAAATCATAATCGTCTTCGTCGCTATAAGACTGTCCGTTCCATTCGAAAATCTCGCCGGGACAAATGTAATGTGTTTCTTCGCTATATTCCGGCATGTTTACCGTGACGGTGACGGGAACATTCAATGAGGTCTCACCGTCGGTGACGTGGCAGGTGTAGGTGGTCGTCGAAGGAGGGGTGGCAATGGGATTGGCAATGTTGGGGTTGCTCAGCCAGGTGGTAGGCGACCATGAATAGGTGAAGTGACCTGTTCCACCGCCAGCGTTGACTTGGAGTTGGGTGCTGCTGCCTAAGCAGATGCTAGGCGGGTTGGCGTATGCGGTTGCCGTCATGGCACTGCCGTTGATATGGATGGTCACCTGGTCGGTGCTGACGCAGCCGCCTTGGGTGTTGCTCACCGTGAGGGTGTAGGTCTGGTCTTGGGTGAGTGTGACGGTCTGTGTATTTTGGGCGTTAGGGTTGACCACCATGTTGGCAGGCTCCCAATGGAAACTGAAACTGCCTGCGCCTCCTGAGCCGCTCAGCTGCGCCGAGCTGCCGTAGGAGATGGTCTGGTCGGGACCGGCATTGGCTACGGGTGAAGCGTACACAGTGACCTGTTTGGTGACAGTGCTGGTGCAAAGTCCGCCGCCGCAACTCACGGTGAGGGTCACCGGGTGGGTGCCGGCCTGCGGGAAGGTATAGGTCGGGTTCTGCTGTGTCGAGGTCTGTCCGCTACCGAAGTTCCATAGGTAGCTGGTGATGGTCTGCCCCGCCGGGTTGGTGGTCGAGGTGTTGGTGAACTGTGTCGGCTGTCCTTGACACACCGTGGAGAAGTCGAAATTCGCGGTGGGCTGGGGATAGACGACCACCTCGGTGGTGGCGCTGTTGGTGGCGGAGCCCACGCTTATGGTGCAGGTATAGGTGCCTGCCATGGCCATGGTGCAGTTCGGACGGGTGGGGTTCTGTTGGGTGGAGGTGAAACCGCCCGGGCCGGTCCAGCTATACGAGGCTCCAGATTGTCCGTTGGCAGTCAAGTGGATGGTCTGGCCCACGCAATAGGGGCCATCGTTGTCGACCAATGGAGGCAGGATGCCGCAGTCGGTAGTACCAGTTCCAGCCACTTTACTGAACGAGATGTTACAGGTTTGATTGGAGTAGTTGGTAATAATCAAGATGTAGTATTCACCCGTTTGGGCCGTTGACGGAATCAAACAGTGCTCGTTCCAACTGGTGGAATAGCTGCAGCTTACTACCTTATCGGATGTTAGGCCGTTTGGGCAAGGGGTAACCGGGTCAGCGAAAGGTCCCCAGCAGCAGAAGTCGATGTCAACCTGTGGGGTACTGTACATATAAATGTCGATGTTGCCGGGGTTCAGTATTCTCATGTAATACCAAGCAGGGTTAGGGGTGGAATACAGGCAACTGTAGTAAGGGCCGGATTCGCCACTGCCCGCATTCACGCCAGCGGGGAATTGGTACAAACCGTTGTCGGTGCAGAAGGGGTCGGCATTGGCGCAGAGGTTGTTCTGTCTTGATTGGATGTAGTAATCCATCATCAACGAGGAAGTGAACTCCACGGGAAGTGCTCCCTTGTATTCCGCAGCCATCTCAGCGGCCTGCACTTTGTCCATACTTGCGAATTGGGCGGCGTTCTGCTCGCGGAATTCAGCAAAGGAGGCGCGCAAGTCAAGACCTTCAAAGGCGTCGTCGGCGCTGATGACGAAGACACCGTCGTTTTCCCCTGTGATGACATTGAAACGGCTGTCGGCCGTCAAGTTGTAGAGGAAGAAAAGGCGCTCGTCGAAGTTGGCGATCTCGGTGATGTCGAACGCAATGGTCTGTTGGTTGCTGGCTGCAATCGGCTGCTGTCCATAATGATTCATAGGCGTCAGCAACAGCATTAAGGCAATCAAGATGGCTTTGGTGAAGTTGTTCATAATATCAATTTTTTAGTCTTTTTTGACTGAGTTAATAACGAGACAAACTACAATTTCTGATGTAAGGGCACGTAAAATGCCATTTAATCAACCTGCAAATATACAAAATCATTCAGACTACCAACATTTTCGTGAGAAAAAAAACAAAAAAAACGGCCGAAGCCGTTTTTTTGTTTGAAAAACAATGTTGGTTTACCAGATTGTATGAGATCTGGCGTTTATCTAATCACATTGATGCGCTTGGCGATGATGCCGTTTTCGGTGTAGATACGGATGAGGAAGATGCCCGTGCCGAATTGCGACATGTCAACCTGCGCTTTGTCGCTATCGACCTCGACATCGTAGAGAATCTGCCCCAAGGCGTTCGTTATGGTCAGCCGTTGCAGGCTTTCCGCTTCGATGTTGACGATGTCGTGGGTCGGGTTGGGATAGATTTTGGCGCTGATGCCCTGTTCGTTGATATCGGTCGAGTTCTTCACGTTGACGGTCATGGTCTTCATATCTTGACCGCAGCTATTATCGCTTGTCACTGTGATGACGGCAAGGCCTTTGTACGTATGGCTCCAAGTAATGGTGGCAACGGTGCTCTCAGCGGTGATGACACCGGCTTCCTCAGGTTCAATGCTCCATGAACAAGTCATGTTTGCGACAGGGCTTTCTGCCGTGTAGATGCTCGAAGGTGTCAAACGCACGTCGACTTCGGCGTCGCCGCTGATGTCTTCGAGGATTGGGACGGCGTTGACGACCAAGTTCAAGATGACGATGCTGTCGCAATCCATCGTGGTGCTGTAGATCCGCTCGTAGACACCGCTCTCGCTATAAGTGACGCCATCCCATTCGTAGTTGTCGCAAGCCTCAACGACAAAGTCTTGCATCATTATTCTGTTGATGGTGAGGTGCATCACTACAGTCGAGTCGCAGCCGTGCATGGAGGTGAAGAGGTGCTCGTAGATGCCGCTTTCGGTGAGGGTCTCTCCCGCCCATTCGTAGCTTTCGCAAGCACTTTCCTCAATTTCGATGTTATAGCTGTCGATGATTGAGAAGTGCATCACCACAGTCGAGTCGCAGCCGTGGATGCTTTGTAACACCTGCTCGTAGTCGCCCTCTTCGCTATATTCGATGCCGTTCCACATGTATGAGCCGCAAGAGGCCATGTCGAACTCGGTGTGCAGAAGGGGATGGATGTTCAGTGTCAGGTCTTGCTCCGCATCGCCGCAGCCGTATGCCGAGAAGGCGTGGAGGGTGAGGGTGACCTGTCCGTTGACGATATCTTGTGAGCCTGGCGTATAGTTGGCGTTGACATTCTCGGGGCGGTCGAAGCTGCCGTCGCCCGATGTGGTCCAGCTAACGCTGCCCGTCTCGTCCACCAATGCGTTCAGCGCGAAGGAGGAGCCCTCGCAGATGTCGCCTTCGGCAGCCATCTCGATGCTGGCGGCTTCATGGAAGTTGATGGTTACGTTGTCGCTCAAGGTCTCGCCTAGCTCATTGGTGGCGGTGAGGGTGAGGACGACGGTCTTGTTCTCAAGATCTTGGCTTCCTGGGGTATAGATGGGGTTGAGGATGTCGTTGTGGTCGAAGCTGCCGTCGCCCAGGGTGGTCCAAAGCAATGTCTCATATCCTAATGCTTCAGCTTCTAATTGTACGGCTTCTTGGCAACGTTCTAAGTCGGCGCCCGCATTGCAGGCAAAGGTGATGTGGCGCACGGGGAAAAGGATGTCATCGATCCAGGCATGGTCTTGACCGCTGCTTCCGTTGCCGTCTTTTTCGAAGGCCCAGGTGAACACATGTTCGCCTTGGGTGACGGGGATGCTCACCCTACGCCAGTTGAGGTCGCCGCTCCATTGTTGTACGGGTTGGCCGTCGATGTAGAACTTGAGGTAGTCGCTTTCTTGACTGTCGGTCTTTCTGAAGAACTGAATCTCGTCAGTGGGGTTCTCCACGTTGAAGGTCAGGCTCAGCATAGAGGTTTGGTTGTGTCCGATGGTGCCCGATTGCAGGCAGTATTGGCCCGAGTGGGGGTCTGTGGCGGTGAGGATCCAAGGATGCTCGGGGTCGTTCTCCCATTCGAAGTCGCCCATGCCGTTCTCGAAGTTGGCCACTTCGAGACCCACGCGTTGCGAGAAGTTGCAGGAGTTGCTGTAGGGGGGCGCTGTGGCGGTGAGGGTGAATACGGCGTTTTCGCCTCGTGGCATGTTGGCGGCAACGCTGACGGTGTAGGTCACGTTGACAGTCTCGCCCGCTTCAACCACGGGAGTGCTTATTGTGGGGTGGGAGATGGTGAGGTATTGTTGCTGTATGGTTGACAGGGTGGCTGTCACGTTGTTGGCAGTCACGCCACCGATGTTGGCATAGGTGAAGGTGATCTCGACGGTCTCGCCTGGGTCGAGGCGGCCATTGGAGTTACCGTTGCCGGACCTGTTGATGCCACCGTCGTCGATGATCATGTCTTCGTGCACTTTTAGGGCAGGTGCGTAGGCGTAGAAGCTGAAATCGGAGGTCCAGGTGTGGCTGCCGCTGACCATGGTGAGGGTGAATTGGAGGAGGGCCTCGTTGGGCACGTTGTCGGCCACGGTGATGCCGAACACGTCTGTGAGGTCGGTGGTCTCATTGGGGCCCAACGCTGGGATGGTGGTCGTGTTGTCGGTGATGGTTACATACTGCGACGTCCGAGAGGTGAGGGTGGCGTTAGTCATGGTGGAAGACAGGTCGCCCGTGTTCTTGATGACCATGTCGAACGAGGCGCTCTCGCCGTTTTCAAGACGGCCGTTGTTGCCGTCATTGACGTCTACATGGGTCAACGTGAGGTTGGGCTCGCTAATGACGTGGATAGTACCCACGTAACGAAGGCGGTCTTGCTTGGTGGCCACAATGGTGATGTCGGTATTTGAAGGTTGTGCCTGGAAAGTGATGCTTTGGCTGTTGCCTGTGGCAGTAGCCACGGCAAGGATGTTGTTGTTACGCGTCAGTGCGATGATGGCACCTTGTGGCGCGGTGACGTTGATGCTGGTGGTTGTGGCGGTGATTTGCGTGGGGTGGGTGACGCTCATCGCCGTGGGCACTTGGGTGAAGAGGGTCAGAAAAGCGTCGCAGTGCGCGGTGAACATCTTATAGGTAATGGCTTTGTTATCAGTATTGTAAGGCCAGTTGCTTTGGGCCAAGAAGTATTTCCCGGCCACATTGCCGAATGCAGGCCGCCAGTTGCCTTCGTAGATGGCGTAGGGACCGTAGGTGGGCATGAATTGCGGGTCGTATTGGTCGTACATGCCCCAAACGTATGTGTCGTTGACGAAGGAATAAGAGGTCTGTGTAGGCCCGATGCAGCCCACGGCTCCGGCGTTTTGTCCGCCGCTGGTGTGACGCATGAAGGCCTCGATGAGGCAGCCAGAGCTGTAGTCGAAGGTGCCAGTCTGGCAGTTGATGGTGTTGACGAAGGTCATCTTGCCCACGTTAGTCATCTGGGCCACGTTGCTGGTGCTGAAGTCGGGCTCGCCCCAGCCTTGGTAGTAACCGTGGTCGCGGTGTTGGAGCAGCATACAGCCGCTATTGACGGCGTTAACCACCTGTCCACCAGTTCCACCTGTCCAGCCGCCGAGTTCGGAAGGAGTGGCTGGAATATACCCCAAACCGTTGGGACCGAAGTAGTTGACTACCATAGAGGTGTTTTGTCCGCTCGACCATTGGTTGCCGGGTGTGCCGCTATAGATGGCGTTGATACGCACGGGGTGTTTGCCATGCAGTCTCCAGTAACCGCCCACCACTTCAGAGCAGATCTGGAACCATCGTTGCGTCTGCCATCCCAAAGCAGTGATGGGGTGGTCGTAGGAGGCTGCATCCATATTAGGGCTGGTGTATTCGTATTCAATCTGTTTGCTTACCATCATCTGGGCCTCGGTGGCGTTGGCAGCCACGAGGCGCGAGAAGGCCATCTCAGGCAGGTTGTCGCCGGTGACGTCGGCATAACCATTGTCAGTGATACAGTTGCCGTAGGATGGCGAGTGGTAGGTGGTCTCAGCGGGTATGCCTTGGCTCATGTTGCTGTTGTGGTCGCCAAGGAGCAGCACGGCTACAGGCGGGATATCCCAAGTGTTATAGGCATTGTGGAAGTAAGTCTTCATCATCGTGGTGGTGGTGCAGCCCATGTCGCTGAGGCTCTTTACCTCGGTAAGGATGCCTTGCTGGATGCGATAGTCACGCAGCTGGTTGGCATACTGGCGGAAGCTCTCGTTGTTGGGTATGACGATGAGGTATTCGCAGCCGGTGGGACGGTTGTTTACCCATCCCTGCATACGGGCCTCATAGTCGACAACGGGTAGCTGGTTGTAGTTAACTAGGTTCTGCATGAGGATGGGGTCCCAATAGGGAGAGCGCAGGCGGTTGTCGCCAAACTCGCCATTGCCTCCTTCGAAGCGAACGCCGAACTGCAGGTCGTCAAATATACGTAGCTCCTTGGTGACGGGGTTGTACTGGTAAGGTACCACGGTGACAGCCACGGTCTGCACGCCTCGCAGGCTGAAGGGCTCGCTGATGGTGACAGGCTGCTCGGGGAAGAATGCATCTTTAGTATAGATGTTATTGTTTCGCTCGTAGGTGTTGGGGCTGTCGTCGGTGTCAAATTTGATGGGGGCGGCGGGTAGCAGATCGACGTTCTGCACCGTGGTCATACTACGTGAGCCCATCTCGATTTGGGCGGTGGCGCCGTTGGGTATGGCCACGAAGCAGCTGAAGGCGGGCAGATTGGGCTCGCCAGCGTTGGCAGGCAAGGTGACCCCTGTGCCGCCTTCGACGATGTCGCCATTATAACCGTTGTCGGTGATGTTGTGGATGTTCACATGCTTCAGGGCATGGCGCATCTGCAGACCCGATCGGGTGTTCTGTTCAACGGAGAGACCTTCTCTTTGGGCGGTGTTGGTGAAGTCTAGCTCGCGCGTCTGGGCGTTAAGGGCCATGGCCGAAAGCAGCAGGATGGCAATGGACAGGATGTGTATGCTACGTTTCATTGTCTGTTTGTTTGTAGTTTGCTATTGTTGTGTTTTGGATTTTTACATCTTGATTATCTTCTGGCTCCATCGTTGTCCGTTTTGTTCCACGACGATGTGATATAACCCGGAGGGACGGCCTGCAAACGAGACAACGGCAGTGTTGCGTTCCTCAATGATGACTTTGCCTTGGGTATCGATGACTTTGACGACGAAATCGCCCTCTTGCTCCAAATCTATGGTTACTTGGTCGGAGGTGGGATTGGGGTGTAGGGTCAGTGTCAACACGCCAGTGGCTTCTCCCACGTCGTCCAAATGGGGCGGTAGGGTGATGTAGTCGATCCAAGCAGCGTCAGAGCCGTTGCTGACGGAGTAGTCTTTAGCATATACCCATTTGTAGGTATGACTCCCGCTAAGGGTAGGATAGGTCTTTGCCCCCCATCCTAGCTCGCCCGACCAACGATCCTGTTCCACACCGTCGATGTAGAAGGTCAGGAAATCGTAGTTAGCCTCGCTCGACACCTTGCGGAAGAAGGTGATCTGGCCATCGTCTGTCGATGTGAAGGTGAGTGTCAACTGCGAGGATTCGTCGTGGTCGATGGTCGACGACTTGGCGCTTTTTTGTCCTTCATAATGCACGGAATAGTCAATAATCCAGGGATGTTGTGGGTCGTTGGCCCAAAAGCTTGGGTCGAAGGCACCGGTTTCGAAGTCCTCCATGACGTATCCTATATGGCAAGAGATGTCTTGCTCGAGCCTGATGCCTTTGATGGCCGATTGGAACAAAAAGTTGACGGTAGGCACCTCACCAGAGATGAACTCGGCAAAAACGTCGAAGCCGACTTCGACCGAAGCCCCAACCTCCATGTTGTCAACAGTGACTTCGGGAGTGATGATGCGGATGTATCCTTCGTCGTTGGCTAAGGAGAAATGCGGATGGTCGGCTCGATAGTGCCCGGTGTTTGTGACACGGAAAATGAGGCGGGCGAACTCGCCTGGGTCGAGACGTCCGTCGTTGTTACCCGTGGCGTCGTCAATGCCGACAAGTTCAGCGACAGTGTTGGGCGCCAGCACCTCGATTTCATAGGTTTGGGCATAGCTCTCGTCTCCAAAATGGGTGGTGAGGACAAAGGGTACGTTGGTGCGGTCTCTGATATCGTCGCTGAGCGTGAATTGGAAAGCGTTGCCGATAAACTGGCTGGCGTTGGTGCCCAACGAGGCGAAGGAAGCCTCGCCTTGAACAACATTCAATTGTTCTGTTGATGAGGTCATTTCGACAGTGCCGCCGTAACAGCCTTGCAGCCCCACGTTGGTCACGTTGATGTCGGCAACGACCGACTGGTCGTAGTGCATTGTGAAGCCACCGCCGTTTAAGGCGATGCTATCAACGACGACGAAAGGCCTGTCGTATGGAATCAGCGGGATGTCTTCTTCCCGGCGGATGAGGTTGGGCCCGGTGATGGTGAGATGGACGTTGCTGGCAGGAACATTTTGCAAGACGGTGATGGTTTGGTCAGCTCCCGTGCCCGTAGCCGTGGCGAGTATGTGCCATTGCCGTCCGATGCGGCAGGTGAGAGCGATGGATGAACCTTCGGGTGCAGTGATGTGGAAAGGCTCGAAACACTGGAAAGTCTCATCGTGGGTGGTGGCGATGGTCTGGGGCATATCAGTGAAGACCCTCAGGAAGGCGTCGCCATGGGTGTGGAAGGTGTTGTAGGTTGTAGTGCGCATGTTGTTGTCGGTGCTGGGGAAAACTTGTGCTTCAAGGAAGTACTTTCCCGCTACGCAGGCGAAGGAGGGTAGCCAGTCGTCGGTGTGGTCACCGTAGGGACCGTAGTCGGGGAGGAAATCGGACTCGAGGAGGTCCCAAAGTCCCCAAAGGAAGATGTCGTTAGCGAAGGAGTAGGTCTGCCCTACGGGACCGACGGCACCTACGATACCAGCATATTGGTCGTCACGCGTCATGCGCAAAAGTGATTCGATAAAACAGGTCTGCGAGGCGTCATACATGCCTGTACGGCAGTTGACCGAGATGAGGTAGCTCATCATGCCCGCATTGTTGATGTTGTTGAAGTCCGAGGTATGTATCTCGGGCTGATACCATTTGGTATTCCATCCATGGTCTCGGTGCTGAATGAGGTAGGCGCCGTGGTTGATGGCGTTAATGACGTCTTCTGCAGTGCCGCCTGTCCAGCCGCCTAGGGTATGGGGCGAGGCAGGAATGCGCATGATGCCTTCGGGGCCGAAGTATTCTACCACGCTATTAGTGCCTGCAGCTGTCGACCAGTTTTGGCCGAGATCTCCGTCATAAATCTCATTGATGCGTATAGGCGTCTTTCCGTGCTGTTCGAGATAGCAGCTGATGGTGGCAATGGATATCTGGAACCACTTGGAGTTTTGCCATCCCGCTGCCGTCAAAGGGTGTTGGTAGTAGTATAGGTTCTGGACAGGATTTGTGTATTCGTAAGCATATTGTTTCCCGATGAGGAGGGGCAGCTCGGATTCGTTTTGTGCGATGATGCGGGAGAAGCAGATGTCGGGGAGGTAGTCGTCGTTGACGTCTGCGTAGGGGTTGTCGGAGGTGACGAAGTCGTCTTTGGGATGCAGGGTGCGGTACCCCGGCACGTATTGCTGTAGGTCGGTGCCACTTTCTCCAATGAGGCAAACCGCCACGGGTACGATATCCCAGTCGGCATAAATGGTTCTAAACCATTGTCTTAGCGTGACGAAATCAATGGCACCAGTCTCCGTGACACGCATCACGTTGGTGAGAATGCCCTGTTTAGTACGGTACTCGGCGAGTTCTTTGCCAGAATTGTAGAAGGCGTCGTTATCGGGTGTGATGATGAGGTATTCGCAGCCAGTGGAGCGGGTGCGCGACCATTCCTGCCGACGTGCGTCATAGTCGATGGGCGCGAGGCATTCGTAGTTCAGGATGTTGTTTCTCAAGATGGGGTCCCAATAGGGCGAGCGCAGACGGTCGTCGCCGAAGTGCCCGTTGCCGCCTTCAAAACGGATGTCGATGTCCATCGTCCGGTGTATGGTCAGCTCATGTGTCACAGGGTTGAACTGGAAGGGACTGAGGCCAAGGTGGATGACGTCAACACCGCGAAGCTGTTGTGGCTCGGCAACAAGGTGGTTGTCGGCGGGATAGAAGGCGTTGACGGCATACACTTTTGGGTCTTTGAAGAATGGCCGTTCGGCCTCATTTTCAGCTTGGCTGCCGATGGAAGGCACGATGTTGATGCCAGTCCTACACTCGTTGCGTGTCGTTCTCACTTCCACAACTGCTCTCGCGCCTTGGGGGATGGCGATGAAACGGTTGAAAGTGGGCAGGTTAGGCATGCCGTATTCGTTGGGCACGATAATGCCTTTCGTCGTGATGTTGTGCATGAGCTCGCCCTCGCAACGAATGGTGTCGATGCTGAAGTCGCCCAAATCAAAATGAATACTGAGATGGTTTTGGTCAGATGATGTGATTGTAAGTGTTTGACATATAGCAAATTGTGGTAGTGCTATGGCAAGCGAAAGAATAAAGATAAGGGATAAAGTCTTTTTCATAGTTTGTAGTATTCTCCAAAATCGGGTGCAAATAACACATTTTTCGGGAATTATCAAAGACTTTTCTCCGCAAAGTCTATTTTTTATCACGGAAACAAAAAAAGAGCCACCAATAGGCGGCTCTTATATCGATTGATAATGGTAGTTATACGATTCCAGTGAATCCCATGAACGCCAACGCCAGAATACCAGCGGTAATCAAGGCGATAGGTGTGCCTTTCATTCCCTTGGGCGGCTCCATGAGGTCGATATGCTCACGAATGCCGGAGAAGATGATCAAGGCCAGTGCAAAACCGAGGGCGATGCCCACGGCATACACCACCGATTCGCCGAGGCTCAGCAACTGGGCGGCTTCTCCATTAAAGGAGAACTCCTTGGTGACTACGGTCAGCGACACACCGAGGACGGCGCAGTTGGTCGTAATCAGCGGCAGGAACACGCCTAAGGCGGTGTAGAGCGACGGGCTGATCTTCTTCAGGATGATCTCAACCATCTGCACCAAAGCGGCGATGATGAGGATGAAGGCAATGGTTTGCAGGAATTCTATGTGTAGAGGTTGCAGGATGTATTTGTTCGTCAACCATGTCACGAGGGTGGCTAGGGTCAGCACGAAAATGACTGCGGCACCCATGCCCAATGCGGTCGAGGTCTTCTTGGAAGTGCCCAGGAAAGGGCAGATGCCCAGGAACTGGGAGAAGATCACGTTGTTGACCAATACGGTCGATAGGATGATAATGAGGTATTTCATGGCTTAGTGACTTTCTTTTTTGAGTTTGTTGACGATAGCGATAACGAAGCCGAGGCATATGAAAGCGCCAGGAGGCAGGATGAACACCAGGATGTTGGCCGTCT
>JAEEGL016981463.1_pt1 | contig 27179 bp, 14 predicted proteins | sample 9134231 | NCBI WGS metagenome assembly JAEEGL01 (sample SAMN16246548, study PRJNA631951) | gut metagenome | biome: gut microbiome; feature: rumen; material: fiber-attached | host: Bos | place: Iran: Karaj | collected 2018-10 | reverse complement strand
TGGGCATACCGCATCGTCGGCAGGTCCCTGCGGAACGTGCTGACCTGGTCGTCGTACTCGCCCTGACTGATAAGTTCTGCCACATCCTGCAACTCTAACAACCGCAGGGTTTCCTTGTAGCGATAGCTTTTAATCAACGTAATTCTTGATGCCATAATCCTATAGTTTTAATCTGCTGCAAAGGTACGAAAAATATCTGAATTGTGCAAGCAAATTCCTCTCAATTTCTTTTTCAAATTTTGCATTCAGCCATCACTTTTGTATCTTTCTTACTGATTTACAATGAATTAGTTAGTGATGGCTCATATTTTTAGCCGTCACTATTTCGTCACTTATTGAGGGCTTTCTATGATTTTTGACCCTTATGAGTCGTATTAAGGATAGTAGTTCATGGCAGTTTGCCCAGTCCAAACTGTCAGTTTACCCTGTCTAAACTATCAGTTTACCCAGCCTAAACTGTTAGTCCAAGCCATTTGTGCTGTTGACAAACTGCCTTAAAACCAATAGTTTAGATGTAATTTTACTCCATTTTAGCCTATTTTTCACCAGATTTTTAACGTAAAGTGATAGTATAGTGATGGCTTTTTATAATAGCCATCACTATCTAACTTTTTGAATACCAATAATATATCTACAAAAATGATGGCTTTTCATTCTATTTATCTCTTTTGCAAGAATGAATATTACATCGTAAACAATCACCCTACGGACTTAGGAAGCCTAGAGGCTATTATATGAAAAATTCCATGGCAATTAATGATCATTCGTGTGAAAAGCACATTTTCTCGGAAATAAATAGAAATTCATTTTGCTGTTCCGTTTATTTGTTGTATCTTTGCAGCGGAATTGCGAATAAATAACGACGATTATGACTGTAACGACACGAAAGACGCAGTTTGCTACGCTGGCCATCGGTGCCACGGCAAAGCAGATGGGCATCACGGCCACTGAGTTGCACAACCGTCTGAAGCGCTACGGACTAGTGAGGCGTCTGCTGTTCGACTGCTACGACACGCTGCACGCCGAGAGCATCGACGGTGTGGTGTGGAATGTGCAAGAAGCCCTGAAGAATTGGGAACAGAGGAAGCTGCGAGAGCAGGAAGGAGGCGCGCTATGACAACCCTCTATCACGGCTCTAACGTCAGTGTGCCAGCACCTTTGACGGGTGTAGGCCGCCGGGAACTCGACTTCGGCCCCGGCTTCTATGTCACCAACCTCCGCGAACAGGCCGAGCGTTGGGCCCGCCGCGTCTGTGTTATCCGTGCAGCCGACACGCCGCTACTCACAACCTATGAGTTCGACGAGAGCCTGCTGCCCTCCGACGTCCGTCGCCTGCGCCTGGAGCACTATGACCAGCAGTGGCTCGACTTCATTGTCAGTAGCCGTCGCGGCGAGGAGCCTTGGCGCGGCTACGACATCATTGAGGGCGGTGTGGCCAACGACCAGGTCATTGACACTGTGGAGGACTACTACGCTGGACGCATCACCGCCGAGCAGGCTATCGGCCAGTTGCGTTTCGTCAAACCGACGCACCAGATGTGCATCCGCCGTCAGATTATCGTCGACCACTGCCTGCACTTCATCAGCACAGAGCCAGTCATGGAGAAAGGAGGCCAGGGATGAGAGACCAAGTGCTTTGGCGCAAAGTTGCCCGCATAGCCGACCTGCTGGCAGAGCGCCTTGACATTGATGTCGAGCGTGCTCTTGACATCCTCTACAACTCACGCACCTACACCCTGCTGGCCAATCCTGACAGTGGCCTACAGTTGCAAAGCGACGAATACATCCTCAACGACCTGCTGCGGGAATTGGAATAACAACCTTTTTCAGTCTTCCCCAGGGCGCTAATAAAACTTCATGCCCGATTCTGGGCGTCCTTGAACCACTAAGGATGACCGTAAGTTTAATCTTTTTAAAACACAAGAATTATGAAAAAAAGACATGCAATGATTGCGCTGTTGGCAGGAGCCATGAGCGCGTTCATCAACGCGATTGCGGGCCTCCCCACTGCCGGCACAAAGCTCCGCCCCGTCGCCGTGGTCACCGTTGCGAGGGAGTAGTCGAGTCTTTGCAGAAGAAACTGTCTACGGGCAATGAGGACTGTAAGGACATTCGGCGCCAGCGCCGAGGGGAGAGTCCTAAATGTCCTTTATGTCTGTAGACATAAAAATGCTTCCGTAGACGAAGAAAAAAAACTGTGAAAAACGCTTGTACTTTCGGAAATTCTTTGTACCTTTGCAGCGTTGATTGATTATAAACCGGACGATTAAAAGCTTGATAATATGGATAGAATGTTTTTGAAGGGAATATTTGGTGCTGAGTGTGTCATGACGATGATCGTGGCCGCGTTGATGGCTTTTGGCGGCGTCGGAAGCATGGAAGCGAAGGCGCTGAGCGTTGCTGACGGTGTCAGGACGGCGGTGAGCGCGGCGGAGGGAAGTGCTGACGGTGTCGGCGCGAGGAAAGCTGCGACGCGGAGCGGAAGTTACCCGTGGGAAGGGAAAGAAGTCGTGGAGGTCGGTGATGCCGTCGCGCTCAGTGTTGCGCTCGGCAATGACGGGAATAAAGGTAAGGTGATCAGACTTATGGGAGTTATCAGTGTCGAAGCTGATATCACGAGCAGTATTGACGCCTCGATCGATTTGAATGGTTATGCATTGAATTTCCCCGATGTTCATTCTTCGATCAATGTTACTGGCGGGTGCCTGAACATATATGACGGCAGCGGGACCGCTTCCTCCATTGATGTTAATGAAGATAACGCCAAGGCGTTTGTTGTCAGCGATGGCGCCACGCTGAATATTTATGCCGGCGTGTTTACTGGCGGAGGTAAAAGCACGGCCATCTATAACGCGGGCGCTGTCAACGTATATGGCGGCACATTTTCTAAATTCAAAAGGGCTATCGACAATGTAGGGACGCTGACTATTGAGGGCGGCAATTTTGTTGGCAAAGGCGGCGTGACGGGCATCTATAACAGGAATGTTGCTACCGTGAGCGGAGGCACGTTTAAGACTTACGACATGGGAATTTACAATGCAGGGACGCTGAAATTGCAGGCCCTGCCTACTTTTGGCACGGGGAATGACGCGAACGCGACGGCGGACATTGGATTGAAGGCGGGGAAGGTGATCACGATGGCGGGGGAGATAAGTTCTCTGCCTGCGGATTACGTGAAGATAAAGGTGGGGCAGTTCAGTTACAGCGAGAGCGGCGGGTATAGTGCGGCCGGGAGTGTTCCTTACATGTTGACGTCGGGGTATAAGGACAAGGTGAAGGGTATTCACCCTGCGATGATGTTCCAGGCGTACGACGATGTTCCAGCTGACTATGAAAATTATGAGGTCTGCGCGAAGAGCGGCAGCGGTACGGATGTCGGCGAGGCGCAAGTCGTCAAGGTGGGTGAATACGACGCCGCAATCTTCATAGACGGCAGTCAAGGAGTAACTTTCGACCTCCAGTTTTGTGTCCTTCAATTCCCTGAGAATGCTAACAACGCCGTGATTAAGCTGCTGCGCAACGTGGATCTCAGCGGTGGCAATATCGCCGTGGATAATGGCTCGGCGGCGAAACCTGTTGTCATCGACTTGAACGGCCATCTGCTGACGACCAGTAGCAGTTACGGTGTCATTTATGTCTCTGATGGCGCTGGGCTGACTATCCGCGACAGCGGCAGCGGCGGCGCGATCGTGAACACCAATATTGGCCGCGGCATTGGCATCAAGAACGATGGCGGGACGCTTACTGTCGAGGGCGGCAGCATATCTGCCGAGGACAAAGCCATCGACAACAGTAGCGGTACGCTCACCGTGACCGGTGGCACCTTTACTGGCCGTGAAAATGCGGTGAATAACGACTTCAACGGCACTGCCACCATCAGTGGCGGCACGTTTATCCAGGAAAAGGTTGGAAATTCTCCCATCCATAACGAAGGCACGATGGAGCTGGGCTGCGATGCGGGTGCAGTGACTGTTCTCGGCACCGGCACCTTGTATGCTGTCAAGAACGTCGGCGCGCTGACCGTGGGCGAAAACGTTACCATCACGAGCGGCAAGTCTGCGGGCATCTATAACCCTGGTACTCTCACTGTCAAAGGCTTCCCGACGTTCGACGTGAACAATGCCTGCGACATCATTCTCTTTCAAGCCTCCGATAATACTAATACTTTCATCAGTTTCAACGCTGATATTTCCGGCGTGCCTGCTAATCCTATCAAGATTAAGATTTTCGATAGCGATGACAACCCTGTTACCCCGGGCACGAGCGGGCTGACGCTGACCTCGGGCTATGCTGCGCATGTCAAGCGGGGCGGCTCGGGGGCTGACAAGGATCGTCCGCGGGATCCGGGCCTGGTTTTCACGGTGCTGGGCGTCGCTGACGGTACGTACTTGCTCCTTAGCGGCGGCGAGGCCGTTGCCTACGCCGGGAGCTTCCCTGTGGCGGAGGTGACGACGGGCGGTGGCACGTATGTATATAATATAGGTACGGGCGCTTACGGTTCTCTCACAGCGGCTGGTGCGCTGGATCGGGCGGTGGATGCTGCCAACCATGTCGATGATGAAACCACGGTGAAGATGTTGTGCGATGTGGACCTCGGCACTACGTGGCTCGATTTCCGAACCTTTAGTAGCACTGTGGGCGATACTCCCGATAATGCGAAGAAGATGACTCTCGACCTCAACGGCTTCGAACTGTCGGGATGTCAAATTACAGTCATTGACAACAGTGTATATTCGCTGACGGTGGTGAACACTGGCACTGACGGCGGGATATTACTGTACGGAGAGACCGGCGTTTGTATCGCTAACTATGGCGCGCTGACGGTGAAGGACGTTGCTCTCAGCGCCACCGGCAGCAACGCGTCTTGCATCGAAAACGATGGCACGCTCACCATCGACGGCGCGATGAAGTTCTTGACTACTAACACTGCCGATGATGTATTTCTCGGCCCAGGCAAGACTTTTGGTATCGGCGAGAGCTTCTCGATGACGAGCAAACTTAAGGTTTACGTTTATGACGTGACCACCGTCCCGCGGAAACTGACTACAGGCTACGGGACGACGGTGCGCACGCCGGCCACGGCGACTACTCCGAGCAAGGTGAAGGCGCCGGGCGACGTGTTCACGGTTACTAACATCGGCGGCAATAAGCTGGCCTTCGCCGGGGGCGAAGCCTGGGTTGTCGCCAGCCGCACGAAGGCACTGGTGGAGACTGATACGGGTGTCGAAGTATTTTACGACTTGGATCAACTGGCTCTCTGCGTGCAGACCTTTAATAATAATGCGACGGTAATGCTCACCGACGATGTAAATATGCAAGATAAATATCTCTGGTTCACAGCCTCCGGCAAGCAATTCACGCTCGACCTGGGAGGACATGAAATCAAGGGTGAGTCCACTAATACAGTCTATGTTTCACAAGGTGCTCTGCTCGACATCACAGACTCCGGCGGAGGGGGGGGCGTTATAAACTCTGGCGAATATAGCCCTGCGATCTATAATTCTTATTCTTTCGTGAGCATTCAGGGCGGCATAAGCATCGAGGCTACCGCTCTCGGAGGCTACTGCATCTATTCCAACGGCGGCACTACTACTCTCAAGGGCTGGCCGACGTTTGTTCACGGCGAGAATGCCAAACCTGACATCGTTCTCGGTCAGAACGACTTGATATCCTTTACTGACGACATCAGCGTGGCACCTACGCCGAAAATCTCCGTTCAATACGACGATGATAAGTTCGGCACGCTGACCAGCGGCTACGGTGCGCATGTCACTTACCCCGCCGGGCACGAAAAAGCGGGTAAGCCCATCGATCCTGACGAGATATTCACCTACAAGCCTTATGGTTCGCTTGTAGCGAAGGTCCACGCGAAGCTGGAGGGCAGTGATGGCGCTGCGGAGGCGGAATTCTGGATGCCGCATCAGATGGTTGCATACGTCGATGCGGATGGCAACCTGCACGACGACCTTACTGACAGCACACCTCAGACCACCGACGACGGCCACGATGCTTATATCCTCGACGGCACGGAGACGACGCTCGGCGCGGACGGCACTGACACGTGGTACGTGGCATTGCCGAGCCTTAAGCCTCATTATGACACGTATTATACCCATTTATATCCCATCGAACTCAAAGGTGACGTCCATTTAGTGCTTGCTAACGGCAGCGAGATGTCGGTTGGCGGCTGCGCCGCTGAAGGCTGCATCCACGGGGATGCTTCTACCTCGCTCACCATCTATGCCCAGAGCGTTTTAGACGATATAGGCTGCCTCAGTACTTGTCCTTTAGTTAGCGGGGCCGCTGGTATCCGTGCCGGCACCGTCACCATCAACGGCGGCTACGTTTATCCCTCCAGCATGAGCTCATCCTACACCTATGGCATCTATGCTGACGGTGGCGGTATGACGTTCAACGGCGGCTATGTGTACAGTTATGATAAGTACGGCCTATTTGCGAACGACTGCGGCATTACTGTCAACGGCGGATGGCTTTCTATCTTACAAGAGTATAATACTGACTATGGCATTTACTGCCAGACCACTGGCGGGCACACTATCGACATCAACGGCGGCACGGTTTCTGCCGAGGGCGATAAAGCTGGCATCTGGGCTACGAATGCTGTCAACATCAAGAGCGATGTTACAGCCGTCGGCACCGGCATCGGCAGTTATGCCATCTATAGTGCCGCTGGCGACATCAACATCAGCGGCGGAAAGGTCACTGCCGACGCCAGCAATCCTGGCTACTATGGCATTTATTCTAATGCCGGCACTGTCAGCATCACCGCCGGGCAGGTGAAAGCCAATGGTGTGCTAAGTGGCATCTATGCCAAGAACGGCATCTTCCTCAGTCTGAACGATGCCACCGAATTTATCAGTTCCAACCAGTATTCTGTCAAAAGCGGCGTCGTGAAAATCCCCCGCGGGCAGTATCTTGGCGTCAGCGACCTTGGATGTGTCTTAGACGAGGCCTGCGGTTCGGCTGATGCTGACTATGTTTTCGACGCGCCGGGCAATACTACTCTCTCTTTCATCAGCGGCAAGACCCTCAAGAAGGCTTATCCCGTTGTCGGGAGCGGGAAATACATGGCCTGCGACCGTACTGACGGCTACTGGCTTCTGGGCTACAAGACGGTGGCGCTCTATCCCACGGGGGTGAAGTTTATCGAGAAACTCGACGGTACTATTACGGCTGAGGTGATCCTGTCCGAGACGCCGCTGGCCGGTGTTCCGAAGGACAGGGCGGTGATCCTGGCCAGCGCGACGGAGGGTCACGACCTCGGCACCTTCGCCCTGACGTGCGCGAACGAAAGTAGCGGTGACGGCATTACGTCCTCCAACATCAGGGACGACTACGACAGCCGCACCGACCGCCTCCCGAACTTCATCGCCACTGACGGCGCGAAGACCTTCGCGGAGCTGATCGGCGAGGCGGCTGGTGCGACCGTCAGCACGGCGGAGCAGGCGCGCGAATACCTCGTCTTCACGCTCACGGGCGACCGCTTCGTGCCGATAACGTTCGCTTACGACGACACGCCGGCCGCGGGCCACTGCTTGCTGGTCGTTCCGAAGATCAACATCCTGCTCCACGAGGACATACCCGCTCCTGCGGGCGGCGGTTCGAGCGGCGCGCGGAGAATCAGCCTCGGAGGCGGGGAGAGCGCGGCGACGGGTGTCAACGGAGTGATCGGTGTCGGCGAAGCGAAGGACGATACTTACTTCGGGCTCGACGGTCGCAGGCTCAGTGGCCGCCCCAGCCAGAAGGGGGTCTATATCCGCGGGGGCAGTAAGGTCGTGATTAAGTGAGAGAAGTGAGAGCTCGCTGTCACTTCCGAGCGTGAACGAGCTCGAGCGAAGCATTACGCGAAGCTCAAGGTGGTTGTCCGCTAATGACAGGCTTTCTGCGGAGAGATTTTGGTCTAAGGAGTCAAGGAGGAAAGGAGTTTTCCCATCGGCGCCAGCGCCGACACTCCTAAACTCCTAAACTCCTTAGACTATAATAAAAAATATCTCTTTAGAGATACAACATATCAAAATATTTTGTAACTTTGCAGCGAAATAAGCTTTAACGTTAAAAACAACATGTGATATGAGACTGAAAACGATGATTCTGAGCATGAAGGTGCTGCTCCTCGGGGCGGCGGTGACGACGGCTACGGCGACGGCAACGGCCCAGGGGACGACGCGCACGACGGGGACGGAGAGAACAGTTCACGCGGGCGACTACGTGACGACGATCACGGTGGACGGAACGCCTACGACGATAACGGACGATGTAAAGAGCGTGACAGCAGCGCCCGGCGCCAAGGTGAAAGTCACGGCTGCGCCGCCACAACAGGGCAAGCGGGCGCGACTGGTCATCACTAAGGCCGCCAGCAGCACCTCCGGCCAGACGCAGAGCGAAGAGATTTCAGAAATCTCGATAAAAATTAAAGATGACCCAGGTATTTACTTTGCAGGCGATACATATCATTTGACGGCGGAAGTTAGTCCCAGTAGTGTCACGAATAAGAATGTGACGTGGAGCGTCGCTGATGGTGATAACGCGGAATATACTACTGATCAAGAGTGCACCTACGCCGATATTGATAATAATGGCTTGCTTACCTGCAAAGCTCGTGGCAATATTACGATATTTGCAACATCTACGGACGGTAGTTATTTCAAAAGCTCAAAATTTATTGTAATTAAACCTCACGCTATTATGTATGTTGTTGTCAACGCTGATGGATATGCAACTTCTGTCGAGGGTGGCAAGACGCTACAGATGGAGGCGAATGTTATAGGCCCACAGAGCTTGGACAAGACGGTGACATGGAGTGTCTTTGACATTGATGACAATGTAGTTAGCACTGACTATCCTTCTACTCGCGCGAGCATCAGCACATCCGGCGTGCTGACACCCATGGATGACGGCATGGTCAGGGTATATGCGAAGTCGAACTACAACACTGACGTTGAGGGCTACTACGATATTCTGATGACGGACTGTACTGGCCAGGCAAGCACGGGAACCAACCCGGAAATTTCTCCCGGTGGCAGCGGAGGTTCTACGTTACATCATGAATGTTTGATTCGTATCAAAGATTTTAATGGAGTTTTTTCTCCGGGACAAACTGTCAATATGTATGTTACAGATTTTGGCGTGGAAGTGAGTGCCACTTGGAGTGTTAATATTTTAGACGGATCTGGAAAAGTCGCTGCTTTCGAGAAGCCTGGTCAACTCACTATTTATGATAGAGGTGTTTTCTCCGTCACCGCGACGCTTGTTACCGATCCCACCTACAGTCTCACCGTAACTCTCGCCAGCTTACACTAATAACCCCTCACTTACACCGTAACCACCGAGGATATGAAGAAGAAACAGGCTAATGACACCGTCAGTACGGGGGGAAGGCTGAAAAAGCAGGCTCCTGACACCGTCGGCACGGCGGAAAACGAGAAAAAATACGCTACTGACACCGTCAGTACGGCGAAAAATGAGAAAAAATACGCTTCTGACACCGTCAGCAGCACAAAAAGCGAAAAAATATTCAGTATTATGATAGCGGCGGAGAGATATTGGTCTAAGGAGTCAAGGAGGAAAGGAGTTTTCCCATCGGCGCTTGCGCCGACACTCCCAAACCCCTACACTCGACCTTTGGTCGCTTGCTACCGCAGGGACGCAAGAACTCCTTAGACAATAAAAAAGAAAAATCTCTTTAGGAGTCTAAACTCTTTAGAGAAAAATATAAAAGGAGTCCGTAGAAAGAGAACAAGATAAAAGTAATAAGATATGGCAGATGAGACACTGATACATTTTTTCGACGGTAAGCAGATACGCTACGTCTGGAGCGAAGAGGACGAGAAGTACTACTTCTCAATCGTGGACGTAGTGTCGGTATTGACCGAACAACCCACTCCCCGTGCAGCCAGTACCTACTGGGCGGTGCTAAAGAACCGCCTCAAAGAGGAGGGCGCAGATGAACTGCTTACAAATTGTAAGCAATTGAAATTACGTGCCGCTGACGGTAAGAACCGCCTGACGGATGTGGCCGACTTAGAGCAGATGCTCCGCATTATCCAGAGCATTCCGTCGAAGAAAGCAGAACCGGTGAAGAAGTGGCTGGCAGGAGTGGGTGCACAGCGTATCGACCAGATGATAGACCCTGAATTGACGTTCCAGATGGCTGTCGAGGACTACCGTCGTCAGGGTTACAGCGACCGCTGGATCAACGAACGTATGCGCTCCATCGAGATGCGTAAGGAACTGACCGACGAGTGGCACCGCTCTGGCGTCCACGAACCGAAGGACTTCGCCATTCTGACCAACGTGCTCACCAAGGCTTGGAGCGGCATGACCACGGGCGAGTACAAGCGTCACAAGGGACTGACCAAGCAGAATCTGCGCGATAATATGACGAACGTGGAACTGGCGCTGAACACGCTGGCCGAGGTGGCCACCACGGAGATATCGAAGGAGCGTAATGCACAGGGTATGAAGGAGAGTTGTCAGGCTGCCCAGGCCGGCGGACGGATTGCCAAAAACACGCGCGACGACCTGGAACGACAACTGGGTCATACCGTGATTTCTTCAGCTCGTGCCTCGGACTACATCCGTCCCCTCGAGCAGGCCGACGCAAAGGAACTGCCAGATGCTGCGGAAGAAATATAATTCTAAGGAATCAAGAGATATGATAGCCACAGAGAAATTATTGTCTAAGGAGTCAAGGAGGAAAGGAGTCTTGGCGCAAGCGCCAATAAAAAAACTCCCAAACTCCTAAACTCCTTAGACAGAAAAAAAGAAAATTAAGACTCATTAGAATATATGGATAGGAATTACACTTACAGGATACTCCAGTGCCTCTATGATGTGCATAGCGAGCTGGGCCCGGGGCTGCTGGAGAGCATCTACGAGGAGGCCGCGGCGAAGGAGCTCACGGCGCAGGGTTTCCACGTGGAGAGACAGGTGCCTGTGCCGGTGATGTACAAAGGTGAGCGGCTCGCCAACGACCTCCGTTTGGACCTGATCGTCGATGACACCGTCATCCTGGAACTCAAGAGCGTGGCGGAGCATCGTAAGCTGTTCGAGAAGCAGCTTTACACGTACCTGGTGCTTAAGGACTGCGAGATGGGCTATGTCGTGAACTTCAATGAGGAGTCTCTGCGTGACGGCATCTATCCTGTCTATAATTCCCGGTATGGCCACGGAGAGAATTTGGTCTAAGGAGTCAAGGAGGAAAGGAGTTCTGGCGCAAGCGCCAGGGAAAAAACTCCCAAACTCCTACGCTCGACCTTTGGTCGCTTGCTACCGCAGGGACGCAAGAACTCCTTAGACAAAAACAAAAAAACTCTTTAGGAGTCTAAACTCCTTAGGCAAAGGCCCGAGCCGGAACCGGAGAACCAGGGCTGAACTGACAGCCACAGCGCCGACGGCGCAACGACAAAACAAAGCGATGAACCCAAAAGAACAAAAGAAATGAAGACGAAACAGAGTATGACGCTGAGGACGCTCGCGATGGTCGCGGCGCTGTGGCTCGCCTGCGCCGCCAGCGCGCTGGCGCAGACGAATATATATAATGGTACGCGTGACGGCGGTGATGGACCGCAGACGCGAGAGAATACTGGCGGCAACACTGGCACGGATCAGCCTGTTGACCCCGCCAATGCACCCGTCGGCACCAACATCACCGACGCCCTTTCCCCCTCTCCCGTGGTAAACGATGCCCTTTCTTGGGAGTTCGAGATGCCTGACTACGACGTTTTGGTCTACTTCGTCTATGATGACCTTTTCGACCCCGTCACCTTCGCGTTCGCCGAGGGCCAGGAGTGGATGACGTGGTGCAGCGAGGCATCCTTCACGAAGCCCGACGGCATTGACGCCTACACCATCGACGACGCCACGGCGGAGGCCATCACCGTCACGCCGATCACGGCCTCCGACGCCAGCCAGCCCGCCGTGCTGCCCGCCTACACGCCGCTGCTGCTGCGCAAGAACGGCTACGAAGGCCTCACCGCCGAGCAATACGCCGTGCCCACCGCTCCTACTGACGACCTCTTCAAGGATTACGGCATCGTGAGCCACGCTACCACGGACTGCACCCTCTATGGCTCGACGAAGGCCGTCACCGACGCCGCCAGCTCGCAAGTCTTCGCCCTCGGGCGCACCTATATGCTCAAGAGCGGCGAGTTCGTCGCCGTTGACCAGTTCGACGGCATCGCCGCCAACCGCTGCTGGCTCACGCTCTCCGGCACTCCTGCCGCCAGCAGGCTGCTGATCCGCTCCGGCGACGCTACCGACATCCGCACCGTCGGCCCCGGCCCCGCCCCGAGCGACGACCACTGGTATTCCCTCACCGGCATCCGCCTGGAGAAGCGCCCCGACAGGAAGGGCATCTATCTGAACGGCGGCAAGAAAGTAATCATCAAATAGCGAACCATAAACAGCATGAAGGATATGAAACGTACGTTTGTAAAAATGATGCTCCTGGCGGTGCTGAGCGCCATAGCCGGGCAGAGCTGGGCGGATGATGCCAAGCCGCAAATCAATCCCGGTAAATACACCGGAGGCAGCATGATTTTCCGCGGTGAAACCAACGGCAGCATCGATTTCAGCGAGCAAATCTACGAAGCTGACCCAGGCGCCACGGTGTATATCTTGACCTCGGCCAATTCTACCCACAGCCTTAACGGCATCCAGTGGCACGTGGTGAAGAGTGGCCCCAGCAGCCAGGCCCAGAGCCGCGCTGAGTCGGCCGGTTACGCCGCAGAGATCGAGGTGACGCAGATTGACCTGACAACTTACAAGTTCAGCATGCCACAAGACGGCTCGAACGTCACTGTCAACGCCGTCTTCCCCGATAAACCGTCGGCAAAAGTCAGTTATTTCGACCCAACCGCGGCCCCCGGCGAGCAGGAGAAAACTCATGTCGCGTATATCCTCGAAGGCACGGAGACGGGGCTCGGCGTTGAGGGCAAGGAGACCTGGTACTACTGCCCGCCGGCCACTGATGCTAACGACGGCGCGGGATTCACGTACGCAAAAGCGCTTAATACGGTGGGCGACATTCACCTGATTCTCGCCGACGGCTGCAAGATGAGCGTCGGCACCGCCGACAGCCGCATCAACGACGATGCTTTCCGCTGTTATATGTGCTCTCTTGTCATCTACGGCCAGACTGCGGGCAGCGGCACGCTCTCTGCCTATAGCAATACCAATGCTATCTATAATCATTTTGGCCCTCTCACCATCAACGGCGGCACTGTCAATGCCAACGGCAGACATGCCGGCCTCGCAACGTGGGATTCACCCCTCACCATCAACGGCGGCACGATAGAAGCCACTGCTACCAATGGCAACGGCATCAAAACCCATGATGCCAACATCGCTATCCTCGGCGGTAAGGTCTCGGCCACCGGCAATGGTACTGGTATCGCTAATAATTCTCAAAATATCATCCTCGGATGGCGTCATCCCTCCGACCATATCTATTCCAACGGCTATTCTTGCGGCAATGGCAATGTGATGACCGTCGACGGGCAGCGGTTCGTCGCCGTTGACAGTGAAAACAAGGCGTCCGTCATCTTCGGCACTACCTCCGGCAGCGGCGAAACGGCCCTCCCCAACGACATATCCCTCACTAACGCCGATGCCGAGAAAACCATCGCCGGAAAGACGCTCTTGCCCATCGCCGTCGCGGAGACCGACGCGCAGGGAACCACTACTGTCAGCCCCGGCTTCCTGCTCAGCGTCACCGCCAGCGGCATTACGCCCGTCGGCAGGACCGAGCCCGACTTCACGCTCGGCACTACACCTTATTATATATATAAGGCGGGCGGCGACGGCGTTACTATCCCCGTCAGCGTGAAGAACTACGGGCAGGAGGGCGCCGACTTCACCGTCAGCATCGATGGCGCCGCCGACACGTCCCTTCCCGACGCCGCCGTCACCGTCTCCGGCGAGACCCTCACCGCCGCTCTCCCCTGGACCGGCGCAAACGACGTCGAATTGAAATCCGCCCGCTACTATTGCACGGGAGTGAAGTATCTGAAATGGGACGATGCCGAGCATCCTAATGTAGAATATACCACGCCGACCGCCGATGGCAATACCACCAAGGTATATATCCTCACTGGCAATGAAAATATCGACCTCCCCGGCGGCTGGTACATGGTGAAGAACTGGAATACCGACGAAAGCAATAATAACGGCATCGATGCGTTCTATACTTCCCCCGTCTATTTCACCGGCGACACCCATTTGATCCTCGGTGACAACGCTTGTATGTCCGTCGGCACCTCAACAACTCCCTCCACAGGTAAATGCATTAAGTTTACAGGTAGCAACCTCGCCATCTACGCCCAGAGCACGGGCGAAAACATGGGCGAACTCAATGCCTACGCCAAAAATTCTTGTGATGGCATCGGTTTATCCAATTCTACCTCTGCAACCTGCTTCACCATCAACGGCGGAAAGATTACTTGCTGTACCAATAACGGCCTTTGCCTCTGGGTATTATCTGACAACGCTAATTCCAGCCTTATTATCAACGGTGGAACCATAGTTTGCAGCGGTAGTAATTCACAATTCCTAGTTACGAGTAGTCTTACCAGAATATCCACCATCATAATCAACGGTGGAACCATAGATTGCAGCGGTAGTAATTCATATGGCCTCAATGCATATAGTAATCAAGGTCGTGCCAACATCGAAATCAACGATGGAACCCTTAATCTCCATGACTGTAAATACGGCATCCGGGCTAATTCCACTTATGGCACAGGTACCGAATCTTTTATCAACATCTACGGCGGAAAAGTCAAAGACAGTTCCACAAATGGTTTCTATGTTAGTTCTTATTCCGGCGTTGCCGACATCACCCTCGGCTGGAAGAACGCCGATGACTATATCTACACCAAGAATTTCGGCGCTGATCGCTCTGTCAGCATCGTCGATGGCCAGTATCTGATGGTCTGCGGTTCTGCAGACGGCAGCGGCACGGCCTATAACGGCACGCTCGACGGTGATGACATCAATGCCATCGCAGGCCACTACCTGCGGCCCGCCATGTACACGATCAACGCGCCGGATAACTGCAACCTGTCCGTCGCTGACAACGGCGGCACGGTAGATCCCGTGACCGTCGGCTCCGGCGACAACGCAAAGACCTTTTATCTCTACGACCCGGACAACACTGTCACCGCCAGCCTGAAGAACGAGAGCTTCGAGACAGACTTTGAATTTGTGGATCCCTTGGATCACTACGTCTTTTTGGATCTTCCCGATGGCACCAATACTAACGAAAAGGTCAATGCGAACTCTGTCACCGTCAAGATGCCCGCCCTCGACTTCAAGTTCATTACTTACGGTCTCCGCATACCATCCGACGGCAAGAAATACCTCGCCTTCGTGGATGACATCGAAAACCTCACGGCCAACTACAACGATCTCGTCATCCTCGTCTTCCTCGGCCTGGATAAGAACCCCACTACCGGAGCTATCGAGGCCGTCTTCGAGCAGACAGACAGAATTCTCTACGACATGACGCTGAACGACGGCGACAAGAACATGGTTCCCGAGGGTCTGCCCGTGATTTTCGCCAGAGGAACCGAAGGTCGCAACCTCCCCGAGGCCATCAACGTGAAAGAGCCCACTTCTACTAACGCCGACGCCGCCGCCGAGACGATCAGGCAGGCTGCTTCGCCCCTCTTCATGACCGGCACGGCGGGCCAGACCGTCGCCGACGTGCTCAGGGCCGCACTCACCGACGCCGCGGGCAATCCTCTGCTCGACAGCAACAAGCTCCCGATGAGCCTCGACGCCGCTGACTACGTCATCTTCCTCTTCGACGCCGACAAGTTCGTTCCTGTCGCCGCCAGCGCCTCGTCAAAGCTCACCGGGCGCCGCTATCTCCTCGTCGTCGATAAGGTGACGCTCCTCCAGCTCCTCAACGGCAGCGCCGCCACCGCCCGCACACGCAACGCCTCGGCTCCCGACGGCCTCACCGCCGCCTCCTCCCGCGCCGACAACGGCTCCGCCCGCGTCTGGACCTTCCCCCTCATCCTCGGCAACGACGCCACGGGTATCAGTACCCTGTTCAATGGCCAGTCTTCAACTGACGACGCCCGCACCACCACCTCCGGCTGGTTCTCGCTCGACGGTCGCCGCCTCACCACCGCCCCCAAGGCCAAGGGCGTCTATATCCGCAACGGTCATAAGGAGGTCGTGCGCTAAGAAATAAATCGCTCTTTAGAGCACAACATACGGAAAAAATTCGTAAATTTGCACCCAGATCAACTATATCGACATTAAAGACAGCGAATATGACAATGAGAAAGATGATATTGAGCATGCGTGCAGCGGCGATGACCGCGCTGACCGCCGTGGTGACGATGACAAGTCTCGTCCCTGTGGAGGGCTGGGCCCAGACTCCGGCCGCCACTCCCGTCTGCACGCTGACCGTGGGCGGAACTACGACGGAGTATTTCCTCCAAGCCGACGGCGGGACGTATGAAGACGCCAAGAGCGCATTACTACAAGCCGTTAGCGACATTTATGGCAAGGACAGCCCGGAGCTCACACTCTTCAAGGACATCGACCTCGATGGACAGGCGGCTTATTTCTATGGATTTACCGATACTTTCATCCTCGATCTGAATGGCTGCACAATCCAGAGCACTATCTCCCCTATTGATTTGAATTCTGGCTGTGAAATGATCATCTACGACTGGAGCAGCGGCACGCCTGGCCAGGTGGTATGCACTGGTGTCGGCTATTCCATCGAAAACAACGGCAAGCTGACCCTCAATGCGGGCGCATACGGCAAAATCAATAATAATAGCGGCGCCGACCTCACCATTAGTGTGGCCACCGTCACCGGCGAGGAGACTGCTATCAATAACAGCGGCGAGATCGTCCTCAACCCGGGTGCTACTGTCACTGCCAATACCACCGCCATCGAGAACAGCGGCTTGATTACCGTCAACAGCGGCGGCTCCGTCACCGCTGAGGGCACTGCCATCAATAACAGCGGCGAGCTCACCCTCAACAGCGGCTCCACTGTCACCGCCAATAACACCGCCATCATTAACAGCAAAAACCTCTCCGTCAACGAAGGCGCCACTGTCATCGCCGGGAACATAGCTATCGACAATACCGGCAATCTCTATGTGCAATACGGCACTACCGTCACTGCCACCGGCGACGGCGGCTATGCCATCTATAGTAGCGGCAGCGCAAGTGACTTCGCTATCTCCGGCGGCACGATCACTGCATCGGGCAGCGGCGGCACCGGCATCTTCGTCGATGGTACTTTCGAACTCACAGGCTGGCCCACGTTCGGCTCGAGCACTGCTACGAAAGCCTGCGACATCGCCTTCGCCGGCCCATACGCTGCTACCTTCACCTACGGCATCGAAGACAAGCCCGCGCAGCCCATCACCGTGCAGCACATGACACTCAACAGCGAGACGGGTGCTTATGTCGTCGACGATAACCTGCAAGAGCCCTTCGTATTCGCTACCAGCTACGGTACTTACGTGAAATACTCTTCGGGCGACCAAAAAGACGAGGTCATCCCCCTCGCCGAAGTCTTCTGCCTCGCTACCGACAAGCAGGAGATCACACTTAGCGAGGACAAGGGCTTTGCTGCCTTCGTGCCCACCGACCTCACGAAGTACCAGTTCGATGCCATCGCCGACAGAACCTACGACGGCACGGCGCAGGAGCCTGCCGTAGGTGTCTATTACGCGGACAACGGCGGCACGTACTACATTACCGACGGCCTGGACTTCGCCTACGCGAACAACACGAATGCATACCATAGCAGTTACACGGACACGAGCGATCCGGCACTCGCTCCCACCGTCACCATCAGAAGCAAGACCGACAGAAACTTCACTGGCGACGTCAGCAAGACATTCCAGATCGCCCCGAAGGTCGCTGAGATCGCCTGGAGCAACACCGCGCTGACCTACAACGGCTCCGCCCAACTGCCCACCGCCACGGTCAGCAACTTGTGTGAAGGTGACCAGTGTACCGTGTATGTCGATGTGATTAGCTCGCCTTTTATTGACATCTATGACGAAGACGGCAATCTGCTAGCCATCTATTCCGGTGCCTATACCGCCTCCGTCTACGACTACAATAATACCAACTACCGCTTTGCCGATGTCGGCGTAGCAGAGGAGGCTACCGCCCTCGCCAGCCTGACGCATGACTTCACCATCAGCCCCGCTACGGCCGAGAATACGCCGTACCTCGCCTGGGACGAATCTGCTGGCGCCCTCGCCATGACCTCCCACGACGCCCAGGTGCTCGAAGGCTGGGAGACCACCCTCGGCACCGCCGGCCAGGAGACTTTCTACCTCGCCAGCGGGACGCTCAACTACAAGAAAAGCGATCCCAACTCTAACATTTTCAGACTTAATACCAAGGGCGACGTTCACCTCATCCTCGGCGATCGTGCCGACATGCAAATCATCGGTGATCTCTCTGCCGTCACGGCATTCAACGAAACGACGAACCAGATTGTCAACGGCAATCTCTTCATCCACGCACAGAGCGCCGCCACCTCCAACGACTGTGGCAAACTCAGCGTCAACAACCTCAAAGACAATCCTACGGATGCCATATCCTCCGTCGGCAACATCACTATCGACGGCGGCGTAATCGAAGCCAAGGTCACTGGCAATACTGACGCCGTTGTCACTGGCATCTACTGCCTTGGTGACCTCGCCATCCACGGCGGCACCATCGAAGCCACCGCCAAAAACACCGGCACCGGCTATAGCGACGGCATCTCTGCCAAAGGCGACATCGCTATTCTCGGCGGCAACGTCACCGCCACCTCCGAAAGCAAAGGCTCAACTATATGCTACGGCATCAACGCCAGCAACGGTAACCTCTATGTTAATGGAGCCACCGTCACTGTCAACTGTACGAACACTGATACCGGCTTATGTGATGCCATCTACGCCTCCAACGGCTTCACTTTCACCGACGCCACCGTCCACACTACCGCCACGGCCTCCTTTGGCACTGCCTATGGCATCTACGGTGACGGCGACATCACCATCAACGGCGGCGAAACCATAGCCCATGGCACGAGCAACGGTAATGGCGATGGCGCTGGCATCTCTGTCGTTGGCAAACTCACCCTCGACCATGCCAACGTCACCGCCACCGGCTACAGCAAGTCCGCTGAACAGAGTTATGGCATCTCAGCCACCTCTGACCTCACTATCGACGGGGGCGTAATCAACGCCAGCGCCGAGTCCGGCGGCGACAACGTGAGCTACGGCTTTTGGTCCACCGGCGCCATCACTATCGACGATGCCGACGTCACCGCCAGCGGCACCAGCAAAGGTTCTGGTGAGAGTAACGGCATCTACGCCAAAAACGGACTCACTATCGACAAGGGTAAAGTCACTGCCACCGCCCTGACGGAAGGCAATGCGGATAGTTTCGGCATCTACACTGTCGGCGCCATCACTTCTACCTCTGCCACCGTCACCGCCAGCGGAAAGACGGACGGAGTTGGCTCTAGTTTCGGCATCTTCGCCAGCAACGGACTCACTATCGACAAGGGTAATGTCACCGCCACCGGCACGAACAAAGATTCTGGCGAAGGTAAAGGCATATATTGTGAGAACGACATAACTGCTACCTATGCAGACATCACCGCCATCGGCAATAATACCGGCAGTAGCCCCACATTCGGCATAGATATTCTCGATGGCAACCTCACTGCCACCGGCTGCACGCTAACCGCCAAAGGTCTGACTACTCTTGATAATAGTAATAGTTCATACGGCATCTCTTGCAATGTCGGCAACGCTGCAGGCAAGGGCAATGTGACCATCGAAGGCGGTAAAATTACCGCAGAAGGCAACGATTACTGTATAAAATCCTTTGGCGACGGTGCCGCCATCACCCTCGACTGGCTCGAGACCTCTGACTTCATCAGCGCCAGTCACTACTACGGCACGGTGAAGATTCCTGCCGGACGGTATTTCGCAAACTTCGACGTCCAAGGCTCTGTCGACATGATCTACGGCAATGCCGCCACCGCCGGCGACTATACTTTCGGCGGCACCTATGTTAACATCTATGGCGACGAGACTCTCCACCCCGTCAGCATGATCCCGACGAACCCTGACGGCGGTACTGGCGAGCAGTACATCGGCTACAGCGAGCAGGACGGCGACATGGCCATCGTCGGCGGCACGGCACAGAGTTACGCTATCGTCGGCTACGACTTCAGCACCTCGCCCGCCGTCGTCTACACCGTTCCTGTCAGCGGCATCCCCATGGGCGGCGCCCTGGTGCTCGGTCCTGCGGGCGCGGCCACGGCACTCCCCGATGAGGTGGGCGTCGTCGTCATGAGCGGTAGCTCCGCCACGGCCATCGAGAACAGTTATGCCGGCGAAAGTCCGCTGCGCAACTTCATCGCGGCCCCTGCCGACGGCGTCACCACGCTCGACCAGCAGATCGCGCAGACTCTCGGCACCGGTACTCCCGGCCAGCCCGACTACGTGCCCGCTGATCCCGCCGACTACATCGTGTTCATGATTGCCGGTGGCAGCTTCCGTCCCGTCAGCCGCACCGCCACCAGCGTCCTACCCGCTAATACGGCCGTCCTCGCCGTCAGTAAGATCGACATGCTGACCGGTGGCACCATCGGCAGGAAGCCCGCCGCCGCCCGACGCATCACTCTCAGCGACAGCGATGGCGGCACGACGGGCATTAACTCAATGGACAATGGAAAATGGACAATGGAAAATGGTGAATGGTACACCATCGACGGCCGCAAGATGAGTCAGGCTCCAAAAGCCAAAGGCATCTACATCCACAACGGCACAAAATATGTCGTACGCTAAATATACACTTCCGATGGCGTCGGTAGCAAGGCTCCTGTTCTTGGGCTTGCTGCTGACAACCCCGGCAGGGGCGAACGGCCAGAGAACGAGCGAAAGTCTCGACTTCGGCTGGGAGTTCCGCCTCGACGGGGAGGATGACTGGCGTGCCGTCAGCATCCCCCACGACTTCCAGATCGAAATGCCGTGGGCAGTCCCCGCCAACGCCGATGCTCCCCCCAACCCCGCCGCCGATCCCGATCCCCTGGCGCGCCGCGGTTTCAAGGAGATGGCCAAGGGCTACTACCGCCGACACCTTACTCCATCGGACGATATGCGCGACCGTCGTGTGCTCCTCGATTTCGAGGGCGTGCTCTACACCGCCGACGTCTATCTGAACGGTACTCGTATTGGTGGCACCGACTACGGCTACGTGGGCTTTGAGATTGACATCACAGACGAACTGAAATACGGCGAGGACAATCTGATCGAGGTAGTGGCCGACACGCGCCAGCCTGAGAACTCACGCTGGTACACCGGCGCAGGATTGTACCGCCACGTCAGTCTCGTAGCCACTCCCAAGGAACTCTTCTTCAACCGCCACCCCCTCCGTATCACCACCCGCGGCAACCGCTACGTGAGCGTCTCGGCAGAGTTTACTAACCTCATGAGGGGCTTCACGACGCGTGTGGCTCTCACCATTGATGATGGCGAGGGGCGCTGCGTATACAGCGACACCATCGACGTGAGGCGCTTCTCCTCTGCCCGCCATCAGGAGACCCGCCTGGTCACCGACATCGACATCAAGGATGCACACCTGTGGGACATCGATACACCTTATTTATATCTGGTAAGGGCGAAACTGCTCCGCAGCGACGGCACCGTAGCCGACGAGGTCACCGACAACTTCGGCTTCCGCACCATCGAGTTCGGCCCCGACTTCGGCTTCCGTCTCAACGGCAGAAAGGTGCTCCTCAAAGGTTGCGCCGGTCACCATACCCTCGGTGCCCTCGGCGCCGCCGCCTACCCCAAGGCTATCGAGAAGCGCATCAGACTGCTGAAGGCCTTTGGCGTGAACCACATACGCACCTCGCACAATCCCTACAGCCGCGACTTCATCCGCCAGTGCGACCAACTGGGTATCCTCGTCGTCGATGAACTCTACGACCGTTGGACGCAGCAGCACACCGGCGGACGCATACTCTTCGAGCAGCACTGGCAGCAGGAGGTGCCCGAGTGGGTGAAGCGTGACCGCAACTCACCCTCCGTCATCCTCTGGAGCCTCGGCAACGAACTCCAGCAAGAAATCAACATGCCGTTCAACGATTTCGGCATCACGATGTACCGTCTGCAGAAGACGCTGCTGCAGCGCTACGACACGACGCGTCTCGTGACTGTCGCCATGCACCCCCGTTACCGCAACTGGAAGAACGACTCGTTGCCTGCCGACCTTGCTCTGGAGACAGACATACAATCCTACAACTACAGATACAAGTATTTCCCCCTCGACGGCAAGCGCTACCCATGGATGACCTTCTATCAGAGCGAAGCCGCTATCGCCGGCATGCCGCAGAACTATTATGACATGGACTTGAGCCGCGTTGTCGGTCTCGCATATTGGGGAGCCGTTGACTATCTCGGCGAGAGCATGGGCTGGCCCGCCAAGGGTTGGTCGCAAGGGGTGTTCGACATCACCCTCGAGCCCAGACCCAAGGCATATCTCATGAAGAGCATCTTCAAGCCCGAAGAGCCGCTGGTACACATCGCCGTCGTAGAAAAGAAGCAGCAGGTTGTTACCTATACCAACGCCGACGAGGTGGAACTCATGCTCAATGGCAAGAGCCTCGGCCGACAGACGAATCCGAAGTCTGATCCTGCTCGGCGCAATCAGATACTTTGGGACAGCATCACCGTGGCTGACGACTGTCTTGAGGCCGTCGCCTACGATGCCGGCAGGGCCGTCGCACGCCACAAGATAGAAGCGCCTGGCAAGGCCGTCCGTCTCCGTGTTACACCCGAAGACGACAACTGGCAGGCCGACGGTACCGACCTGATGCATCTCCGCATTGAGGCCGTCGACAGCAAAGACCGTCGCGTGGCGGTGGCTGACGACGAAATCCACTTCTCCGTGGAGGGTGATGCCAGTCTCGTGGCCGTCGGAAGCGGGGATATGAAAAGTAATGAGCCAAACGTCGCCAGCCAACGCCGTCTGTGGCAGGGCTCCGCGCAGGTCATCCTCCGCAGCGGCCGCACACCCTCGAAGGTTGTGCTGAAAACAACCGCCGAGGCCTACAAGCCAGTCACCACCGTACTACGCACCTACCTGTAGGCGCGTCACAACATCGTCAGGAAACGAAACAAACAATATTAAAAAAAATAAAAAGATGGTCTCCATTCAGAAATATTTCGTAATTTTGCAGTGTCGAACCAAAAACCGGCCTGACGTTCACCGTGAAGTTATTAAACAGCGAGAATGTCGTTGATATCCCCGCACCAAATAGAAATAATACAAATAAAAACAAGATGAATATGAATAAGAAACGAACCAAGACCATTAGGATCTTATTGGCCCTTCTGGTGATGCTCACCATCGGAGGCACCCAGCGAGCTTGGGCAGATGATCTGAGTGACATCAACGGTGCAATGACTGTCACCCCCACAGGTTGGGGTACCGCCGAAGTAAAGAATTATAATAATAATGTTCCGGGGTACTGCTATTACCTCTATACTGAGCTTTATGTGGCTCCTGCACCTGGCTACTCTACTCGGCTGAGTAAAATTACTGCAACTAATTCTGGTGGCACCAAGGTTTTCCCTAAGTTTTCCAGTGATAATGAAGACAACGTAAAGACCGTTGATCCTGCAGATGCTACCGGTAATTACGGAAGTAGTCGCACAATTAAAATCTATTGGGGAGATGGAAATGACGTAGGATGTCCGAATCCACAAAACATCAAGATTACCGTTGTGTTTGAAGAGGAACACCTTCAACTGACAAGCAACCTCGGTGGTAATGCTACCGTCACCTTCTACGCAGGCGGCACAGATCCCACTACTTTCGACGTCAGCAACCCCGGCACCCCCATCACGAAAGCTGATGCGGGCGACTGGATCGTGACCCACATCGTGCCGGCCACCGGTTACTGGACCGATCTGAAACTGCTCATGGTCTACGAGGCTGGTGGCGCCCTCGCCCGCACCCGCGGCATCGGCTTCGAAGATCCTTACAAACCCAAATTGCTCGAGCCCGACACCTATACCCCCACTGGCGGCAGTCCGAAGCCCCGCCATGACGGCGCAGGCTGGTACTATTACCAGATTCCCGCCACGCACATCCCCACAAGTTATACCACAAACGTTGTCGATGGCGATGTGGTCAGACACTTCTTCTTCTCTGACGACGACTCCAAGGCCACCATCGCGCAGGATTTTGACAACAATACCGTCACAGTCGGCCGCACCACAGACGATTGGACGGCCGTGCTGACCTACGACAAGTTCGTCTGGCCCTTCACTGGCACCATCGGTGCGTTGCCCCATGTGCAGAGCATCAGTATTCAGAAGGGCGGCACGGAATTGATCAAACTGACGGATGGAACTGTCATTGATATTCTGGTGGATCCTAACTACACGGCCGGTATGCCGGGCATCGGCACCAACGACCTGAAGCCCCAGGGCGGTGCATACGGCTGGTTCGTCGGGCGCGACGACAGATTCATCGGTCAGACACGCTTCATTATCGAACCGCCGTTCCTGCCGGTAGATGATACGCAGCCGAAAAATACGTGGGGCTCGCCCGACAACCCTTGGGACATTGCAAGTGCGGCCGACCTGAACATGCTGGCCAAATGTATCAACGTCGGCGGCTGGTCTGCTACCATGCAATACTTCAAGCAGACTGCAAATATCGTATATGATGCCGCCGCTAACGCTGATTTCGAGCCCATCGGGGCAGATCAATACTGCGAAAGCTTCCAAGGCCACTATAGCGGCAAAGATTTTACCATCACGGGCATCGATTACACGTGTACCAGGCCGAAAGACTCCGACAATACGGAAGCTTACGTCGGTCTTTTCGGCAGCGTGTCCTGCATGGGCGATATGACCTCCGCAGTGGAGGATGTCACGCTCATCGACTGTAAATTCCGCGCCACCAGTGAGAGTTGCGCTGCCGTCGTGGGAAGTGTTGTCGCCTCCGCCACGGGATCAGGCACCAAAAAATTGTCTATTACCGGATGTAAAGTGCTCGCCACGAGCGACGGATCGGCTCTTGTCAGCAGTCTGAGCAGCGTCAACTGCGCCATCGGTGCTATTGTCGGTGCCTTCGCGAGCTCCGTCTGCAAACTGGAGAATAATTACTATGGCTACGGCGTCACCGTGACCAATACGGGCGGTACTGCGTCGGGCTACACCAAGCGCGGCACCGGCATCCCCGATACTTACGACTCGGATACGGGCCTCTGGACCTTCGTGTTAGGTGATATCACCGCCAGCGACGGCGCCATGCTCTGGGTGAAGAAGGCTACGGTGCCCAGCGAGAACGCCAACGGCTCGAAAGTGGAATTCAACGAGGTCACCAAGGGCACTGACCGCTACGACCACGGTGATGACGACTTCTATTACGCCGTCGGCCAGCCCGTGACGCTCAAAGTCACCACCGGCACCTCGTCCGACGGCGACATACGCACTTTCTACGACGAGTTGAAGAAACTCACCGTCACTTATGTCACGACTCCCCCGGGCACGACTCCCGAAGTCACGACTACCGATGACATCACTACCGCCCTCAGTTTCACCATGCCCGAAGCAGATGCCACTGTCGCCGCCACCTTCAAACTCAGCGACTGGTTCACCATCCGCTCGAACAATCAGAAATGGATGTCATTCTATCACAACTGGGAGAGCGCGAACGACCAGCGTAAATACACTGTCAGCGACGGAAGCGGCACGGGCAAGACCGTCAAGACCCTGACCATCAACAGCGTGGATATCGAACATGCATCGTTTGAGACGACACCTCTCACTGAGGCTGACGGCAACGGCGGTACGCGCTATGTCAGTTACTACGGCGTGCCGACACTGTTCTGCTGTATGAAGCCCGATGGCTCTAACGATGTCCTGCCCGTCCTGCTGCGCTTCGACCCGAATACCACGGCAAGGAACACTGCCAAGACGGCTGATGAATTCAAGGGTACTTCCACGGTCAAGAATGATCTCTCTGGAGACGGTATCTATATGATGAACGGTGATGGCGACTTTATCCGCGCCTACCTCACCGAAACAGAAAAGACGCTTGCTGCCCACCACTGCTACATCAACCTGAATGGAGATGCTGCTCTTGCCCGTTTGCACAATGCGGGCGAGACCAACGGAATCAGTGCTCCCACCATCGACATTGCATCGGAGGGGAGTTGGTACACGCTTGACGGCCGGAAACTCAACGGTAAGCCGACTAGGAAGGGAATATATATTAATAATGGTAAGAAGATTGCAATCAAGTAGGATATGAAACATACAATCAGAATAATCCTCGCCCTGGCCGCCGTCATCCTCGGCGGCGCAGGCACCGCGAAGGCCGACAGTTTCGAACTGAAGAAAGAAGCTGCCATCGAGAACGTCGGCGTGGAACTCTACGTCAGCGACGCGACTTCTGGTTTTACCGAGCCAGCCTCTGAGGCCACCAACATCACTACCGGACAGTGGCTGGTGGTGAAAGTTACCCCCACTACCGGCTACTGGATCTACGACGAACTGGTGACCGTGCAGGTGGCGGGAAGCATAGCTGATGCATCGAGCCGTACCCGCGGCATCACGCTGCCAGTGCATCCAGAGGCTTTTGACACCTCGCCCGATGGTGCGGGATACTATCGCATAAAGATTCCTGCGGAATATATGAATGCCAAGGGATACACGAAGGTCGTTGTGGGTGCCAAGGCCATCCAGAAGATTAACCTGAGCACCGCCACGCTCAGCGGTACAACACTCACCACTGCAACGAGAGCCGACGGTTGGAAGGCCACCATCACCCTCAATCAGTTGGGTTGGACGTACGATGCCTCGGCCCACGGCCCGACGATCAGCAGTTTCGAACTGACCAACGGCACGAAGACCTTTACCGTCACTGCCGACCACGTGACCATTAGCGGAAATAGCCAGACGAATGCAGGCGATTACAACGCTACGCTGGAGGCCGTTACCATTGGCTGCCTCCTCAACACCTTCGCCGTGCCATTCAGCATTGCTCAGCGCGAGATCACCGTGAGCGTTGCTGACAAGTCCGTGGATTATAACGGCTCTGAACAGTCGGGAAATACTGATTACAGCTTCAGTAATGTTGTGTCC
>JAEEGL016853333.1_pt1 | contig 27179 bp, 27 predicted proteins | sample 9134231 | NCBI WGS metagenome assembly JAEEGL01 (sample SAMN16246548, study PRJNA631951) | gut metagenome | biome: gut microbiome; feature: rumen; material: fiber-attached | host: Bos | place: Iran: Karaj | collected 2018-10 | reverse complement strand
AATAATTGAATTATCTAGTTATACTAGTATCGAAAAGTGTGCTATTGTAAAGAATTGTTTACTAAAAAAATGACGTTTAGAATATCATTTAACAAAGGCTGAACGTAATTTGTCTGATGAAACAATTTTATATATTATTAATCATTATACTAGGGAAAGTGGTATAAGAGAGCTTGAAAGATTATTAAGAAAAATATGTCGTAAATATATCTGTTGCAAATTAGATAATAGAAAAAATATTGATGTTAATAAGGAAATAGTTAATTTTTTGGGTAAAGAAAAATATACAACATCACCTAATTATGAAAATGGTATTGGAGTTATGAATGCCTTGTCATATCATCCTTTGGGTGGAGAATTAATTAAAATTGAAAGTGTTATGTATGAAGGTAGTGGTGATGTTACTACTTCAGGATCTCTTGGAGATGTTATGCGTGAATCAATTAATGTGGCACTTGCCTATATTAAAGCTCATCATAAAGAATTTAAAATAAATTTTGATGTGTTTAAAAAAAACGATTTTTTTGTTCATTTAACTGATGGAGGAACAAAAAAAGAAGGTCCTAGTGGGGGAATAAGTATTGTTACATCACTTTTATCATTACTTTTAAATATTCCAATTTCCAATGATATTGCTATGTCCGGTGAAATTAGTTTATCAGGTAAAATATTAAAAGTTGGGGGATTAAAAGAAAAAATAATTTTGGCAGTAGAGAATAATATTAAAAAATTATATTTACCTTTAGAAAATAAAAATGATGTTTTAGAATATTTACCTATTTATGATCAAAAAATAGATATTCAATATGTTGATAATTATATAGAAATTTACAATGATTTATTCAAAAAAAGGAAAAAACAATAGGCTTTTTGTGAATAATGTGGTATTATTATCTTGTGGGTGAAGATGTATGAATAAAAAAAGATATATAATTATACTATTGTTTTTAGTACTATTTTGTACAGTAAATGTTTATGCTGCTGAAAGCTGTGAAGGAATTTTAGGTAGTGGACTATATACTGTAATTAAAGAAGATGTTTTTCCACCACTTAGGATTTTAGCACCAATTTTACTTCTTATTTTTACAAGTGTTGATGTTGCTAAAGTCGTTTTTACTGAAGGTAAAGATAATTTATCAAAAGTTGGACAAAATTTTCTAAAAAGAGCAGTAGCAACTTTATTGGTGTTTTTTGCTCCTAATATTATTGAATTCTTATTAGGCTTAGTTGATAAGGTAACATGTGGCTTTTAAAAAAGAAATTTATGATTTCTTTTTTTTTATAATTATGATATATTTATATAGTAGGTGAGAAATGAATAAAAAAGGGTTTACGACTGTTGAACTTATTGTTTCTTTCATGATTGTAACAATTATTTTAACATCACTAGTAGGATTTACTGTTAATTATCGTGATAAAGTAAAAAAAGAAGAAATAAGAACGAAATTATATGATTTTAAAAACAGTATTACTAAAATAGTTTATGATGATATTATTGCCTTAAATTATACAAGCATTGCTGCATGTGTAGGTATCGATAATTGTGTTAATTTTGTCGATAGTACTGGAAATTCTCATGTTTTAAAAATAGAAAATAGTTGTGAACAAATAAATTGTATTTCATCGGGTTGTACAATTAATAAATGTGGTGTTTATCTAGTATATAACGATATTCGTTATCTTTTACCAGAAAGCAACTTAAATAGGTATTATAAAAAGAATCTGGATGAAGATATAATCATTAGTCAATCAGTATGTGGTTTGTCAGAATTTAAATTACAAGCCTATAATAATAGTATTTATACATTAAAAATGAATTTTAAACACTATTTATTAAATGATGATTTTGATATCATGTTAACTGTTAATTAGTATGATATAAACAATTAAGGCAGAAATGGTTCCATGAATAATACGAGAAAGTAAATAAATGAGGTAATTAATGTGATACTTGTTTAAAATACTCATAATTTGCATATGAATGGATAATCCGCCAAAGGAAATAAAAAATGTTGCTAGAGTTGATTTAGTTATGATATTAATATTTAAATTACTTAATAGTTTTAAACCATTAGTTATTTCTAAAATACCATTTAAGAAAGTATGTGAATAAATATTTAAATTTAAATAATGATTTATAGTAGTTGTTATAAAAGAAAAAAAGATAATAATTCCTAAGACATTTAATGAAATGTTAATAGTTGTATTAATAGAATTTTTGAGAATGGACATAAATGAAAGAGGTGTTTTAAAAACACTTTTTTTATTGGGAATGTCTACATTAAAAATATTACGAAATATAAAACCAATAAAAAAGTTAGTTATAAAGTGTACTAAAAGAATAATCATTCCTATTTTTTTATTATGTAAAAAACTATTACCTATTGTATATAGAATAAAAAGTGGATTAGAAAAGTGGGTCATCGTTAATAATCTAGTAGCAGTATAACTATCTATTAGATTATTATCTAATTGTTCTTTTATTAATTTACTATTTCCAGGAAATCCAGAGGTCATGGACATAATAATAGTATAGATTGTACAGGTAGGTAGTCGATATACTTTATAAATAATTTTACCAAACACTTTTTCTAAATAATATGGAAAATTATAATTATTTAAAATATCTGTTAGAGTAAAAAAAATAAAAATAGTAGGTAATAGGTAATTAAACCATAAATAAATACTTTGAAAAAAAGTATTTATTAAACGAGTATTGTTAATTAAAAATTCTATTAAAAACATCAAGGTTAAAAAAGAAATTAGTAAACTATTAAATTTTTTATTCATAATTATCCTATAAATTTGTTATAATGATATCAAGGTGATTAATGTGATTAATAAAATATATGTTAAAACTTTAAAGTTTATTAAAGAAGAATATCCTTTTTTAATAATTTTAGGATTGATTCTTTTTATTGGATTATTTAGACTTCCCTATAATATTTATATTGGAGGAGGAGTTATTAATCTAGAGGATCGTTTAGAAGTATCAGGAGAAAAAGAATTAAATGGTAGTTATAATTTGGCATATGTTAAATCAATAAGAGCAACAATACCAACATATCTTCTTTCGTATGTTTTTGATTGGGAAAGAGAAAGCATTGAGAAAGTTAAAATTGATGAAAAAGATAATGTAAAGGATATGTGGGAAAGAGAACTATTATATTTACAGGAAGCTAATGACAATGCTATTATTTCCGCTTTTAAATTAAGTGGAGATGACTTAGTAATTAATAAAGAATTATTGAAAGTTTTGTATGTTGATAAAGATAGTGATACTGATTTAAAAGTAGGGGATACTATTTTAAAAATTAATGATACTCCATTAAAAGAGTTTGCAGACATTAAAGAGATTATTAAAGATTTTTCAGTTGGTAGCAAGATAAAAGTTAACTATTTAAGAGATGATGAAGAAAGAGAAGGTTATTTCATTTTAAGAGAAATAAATGCAGAAAAAAAGGCGGGTTTATATTTAATAAAGTTATTTGATTATACTACAAAAAGAGAAGTTAAACTAAAATTTAAAAATAGCGAAGGAGGATCATCTGGTGGATTTATTACTAGTCTTGCTATTTATACTAAATTAACTGGTAAAGATCTTTTAAAGGGTAGAAAAGTTGTAGGAACAGGAACTATTGATAGTGATGGAAATGTTGGTGAAATAGGTGGAGTTAAATATAAATTAATTGGGGCTGTTAAAAATAAGGCGGATATTTTCTTTGTTCCTGAAGATAATTACGAGGAAGCTTTAAAAGTTAAAGAAGAAAAAGATTATAATATTGATGTTGTCATGGTTAAAAGTTTAGTAGATGCCATTGAATATTTGGAAAGTAGGTAGTTATGGATAATATAATATTGGTTTTATTAATTTTATTAATTATTCTTGTAATAATTTTATTAATTAAAGTTTTTATGAAGAAGGATAATAAAGAAAATCTTGATATGATAGAACGTCTTTCACGTTTTGAAGTAAATATTACTAAGGATATTAGTACTTTTAAAAATGATTTAGAGAAAGAAATAATTAATGATTTTAACAAAATGAATAATGAAATTACTAGTAGTCTTGATAATATTAATAAAAAGGTTCATGAAAGAATTGATCAGAATTTTGAGAAAACTAATAAAACATTTACAGATGTTATTGCCCGCCTTTCTAAAATTGATGAGGCTCAAAGAAAGATTGATACATTATCAAGTGATATTTTATCATTAGAAAATATTTTAACGGATAAGAAAACTCGTGGTATTTTTGGAGAAGTAAATTTAAATAATATCTTAAAAAACGTTTTTGGTGAGAAAAATGACAAATTATATAGTATCCAATATCATCTACCAAATGAAACAATTGCGGATTCTGTTATATTTGCTCCTGAGCCTTTAGGAATGATTGCAATTGATTCAAAGTTTCCATTAGAAAATTATCGAATTATGGTCGATAAAGATGCCAGTGATGAAAAAAGAGCGATGGCATATAAACAATTTAAAATTGATGTAAAAAAACATATTGATGCCATTAGTTCTAAATATATTATTGATGGTGTAACTAGTGATCAAGCAATGATGTTTATTCCAGCAGAAGCGATATTTGCGGAGATTAATGCTTATCATGCTGATTTAATAGAATATGCTTATAAAAAAAGGGTCTGGTTAGTATCACCAACTACTTTGATATCAACATTAACCATGATTATGATGATTATTCAAAATATTGAAAGAGATAAGTATGCTAATATTATTCATGAGGAATTAAATAAACTTGGCATAGAATTCGGAAGATTTAAAGAACGCTTTGATAAGTTATCAAAAAGTATTCAAACGGTTAATAAGGATGTTGAAAATTTTCAAATTACAACTGATAAAATCAAAAAGAAATTTGATAGTATTAATAGTGTTGAAATTAAAAATGATTTAATTGAAGATATAGAGGAAGTGTAGTATGTATCGTGATACTGTAGAAGATATTAATAAAAAGAAAAACTTTAAATGGCAAGATTGGGTAGATACTAAGAAGAATATTAAGAAAAGTTGGAAATATTTAAAAAATAATAAGAAAAGTTTAATTTTAGTTATTATGAGCTCTGCTATTTTTATGCCAATGAGTATTATTAATCCTATTTTATCTGCCCGTATGCTTTTAGATTTAAATGGTGAACTATATAATGATTTATTAAAAGTTGCACTTTTTATATTCATTGTTCGCATTATTGAAGATATCTTACGTTTTATATCACGTATTGTTTATGAAAAATTCACAATAATTGTTAATTATTCTCTTCAAAAAGAAGTTATGTATGAAACATTCAAATTAAGTGCTAAATGTTATGATAACAGTGGAACAGGTCTTTTTATTGATCGTCTTCGCAGTGATACCGGAAGTATTGTTAATGTTTTTAATGATCTTGCACATACCTTAATTGAGTTATTCACCAATGTTGGTATATTAATAGTCTTGTTTAGTATTAATAAAATAATGTTTGTATTCTTTATGATTATTGGCTTCAAATCAATTATTTTAGAAAAAATAAGAACTACAAGATTTTATAAAAAGCATGCTATTATTCGTTCTATTGAAGAAAATAATACCTCACTTATCAGTGAATTAATAAGAGGTGCAAGAGATATTAAAATTCTTAATGCCACCAATGTTTTTATGAAAAAATTTGATTATCGTATTAATGAAGCAAATAAAAATAGAATGGATTTAACTATCTCTGATCGAAAATTTTATTTAGTTGAAGAAGTAATAGATGATCTTTGTTCCTTTTTGTTTATTTTACTTGGTATAATTTTGGTTATAAATAATTTACTTCTTCCAGCTAGTTTTGTTGTTTTGTTTATGTATAAAGATCGCGTTAATTATTTATTTAGTTATTTTGGCTTTATGATAGATAATTTAAAATCATTTAATCTGTCAGCTAACCGTGTTTTTGAGATTATTGATGGTAATAAATTTCCTAAAGAAAGATTTGGGTCTGTAGAATTAAAAAAGATAAATGGTAATTTTGCTTTTAATGATGTACATTTCTCTTATAAAGAAAATAAAGAAATATTACATGGTATATCTTTTAAAGTTAATGCCAATGAAACAGTTGCATTTGTTGGAAAAAGTGGTAGTGGTAAAACCACTGTTTTTTCCCTTCTTAATAAATTATATGATGTTGATAGTGGTAGTATTTTAATTGATGGGGTAAATATTAATGATTTAACTTGTGATTCAATTAGAAATAATATGTCATATATTTCCCAAAATCCTTATATATTTAATTTATCAATTCGTGATAATCTATTATTAGTTAAAGATAATATCACTGAAAAAGAAATGATTAAAGCTTGTAGGCTAGCCCAACTTCATGATTTCATTATGACTTTACCAGATGGCTATGATACCATTGTTGGTGAAGGGGGAGTAACATTATCAGGAGGAGAACGTCAACGACTTGCTATCGCTCGAGCATTAATAAAAAAATCTGAAATAATTTTGTTTGATGAAGCTACATCATCATTAGATAATGAAACACAAGAGAAAATACGTTTAGCGATTAATAACTTGAAAGGTAAGTATACTATTCTTATTATTGCCCATCGTCTTTCAACAATTATTAATAGTGATAAAATAATTATGATTGATAATGGTAAAATAGTTGGTAGTGGAACCCATCAAGAGTTATTAAAAAATAATAAAAAATATCAGAAATTATATAAAGCCGATATTATTAAAGAAAACTAAACTCTCATTTTAGGGAGTTTTTTTGTATAAATTAATTGTTTCATAACATAATATATTTGTTCAGCTAATAAAATTAATTGGTGATAAATATGTTTGATATTACCCTGTTCCTTTTAGGATTTGGGCTTTCAATTATAGGTTTTATTTATATTATCACCTATCTAAATTATTTAACAATTGGTTATTCTTTTGGAGAATATATAGAATTAATATTTACAAGAGGAGAATGTCTTCTTGCAATAATAGGGATATTAATAATTACAATTATTATTTTTAAAAAAAGGTGATATGATGACTTATATCTATGATGTTATTTTAAATTTTCAAAATGAGTTATATGAATTTTATGAATGGAATAATGATGATAATATTTATCATATTAAAAGAATTTATTTAATGAGAATTGATAGTAAAACATATAATGATATTATTGACAACAAAGTTAAATTAAATGATGAACTTATGTTAAATATATTTAATAAATGTGAATACTTTGACAATAAAAAAGTTTTAACTATTCCATATGCTATTTTATTAACTGATTCATATAGAGTTATGGCAGTTATGATAAATATTGATGGATTAATTATCAAGTACAGTAGTTTATTACTAGAAGATGAAGAAGATATTTTAGAAGTATCAGAAAGATTGGCAACTGTTAAAATAGATTATCAAGTAATAGATAAAAAAATAAAAAGTAATTTAACAAGAAATGAAAAAGATATAATAAAATATATTAAACGAGACTTATATAATTCTTATCAAGAAAAGAATATTAATAAATTAAAATATTTATATTATGAAATGTTTAATAAACAATGTGAAAATCTTGATAAAATGTATAATGATTTAATAGATATTTTGACTGATCAATTAGATAATAGGCATTATAATTTATATAATTTAATAAAACTATCATTAATGCACAAAAATGTATAAATTTGACAAAAAGAAGACTTTTTGTTAGAATAATAAGCTATCAAAAGAAGAGGTGCTTTATGTTTTATGATATAGAAAAAGCCATTAAGGATTGTTTATCTAATCCAGAACTTTTATTTACGGCAATTAAATTAAATTATCGTGAAGTATATGAACAAGTTTTGAATAATGAGAATTTTGATTTCAATATTACTGATAATAATAATGATAATGTTTTAATGCGTCTTTTAAAAAATAAAGATTATGATTTGGTTAATAAATATATTGAAAAAGAAGAAATTAATATTAATCATCAAAATATTGATGGTAATACAATTATGCATTTATTGGCAAATATGAATTATGTTGATATTAAAGATATATTAGATAAAATCTTAAAAAGAGAGGATTTTCTTCCTAATATAAAAAATAATAATAATGAAACTATTCTTGATAAATCACTTAATAGTCATTATTTATATACAACAATGAAAATATTGGAAGATAAACGTTTTAATAATATAAACTTATATTCATTCAAGAATCTTTATGAAACCTATATTAAAAGTAATGATTATGGTACATATTCTAAATTAAATAACTATACAGTTATTTTTAATAATTTAAAAAAGAAAACTTTAATACCAACAATGTCTAAATTAGTAAAAATATTAAAAAGAGAAGAAGATAGTATTAAAAATGATTTTTATAATCTAAAGACCGAGAGTTTAGATATGATAATTAATCATTTAATTAAAGAAACAATTTAGTTTCTTTTTTTGTATATTATTATTTTTATTGGATAAATTATAAAAGGAGGAAGAATGAAAAAAATAAAGTATTTATTAATTTTAATCGTTTGCGTATTATTAGTGGGCTGTAATAATTTGATGAATACACCAACAAAAAAAGTTGAATTATTACTAAGTAAATATCAAAAGAATGATGAAGAAGTACTGAAACAACTTGGTGATACATTACTTACTGATGCGATACTAGATGTTAATCAAAAGGAAACTTATAAAGAATTGTTAAAAAAACAATATAGTGATTTAATGTATACAATTAAAGATGAAGCAATTGATGGACAAACAGCAGTGGTAGAGGTAGAAATAGAAGTGTATGATTACAATAAAGCAATAACAGAAAGTGAAGATTATTTATTAAATCATCAAGATGAATTTATGGATGAAGATAATATGATAAGTACAACAAAATATAATGATTACAAACTTAATGCAATAAAAGATATGAAAGATCGTATTAAATATACAATTAACTTTACATTATCTAAAATAAATGATGAATGGGTAGTAGATGATTTAACCGATAGTGAAAGAATGAAAATACATGGACTATATGCTTATTAGCATATGGTCTTTTATTTACATTAACTTGACATTTACAGTAAAATGTGCTATAATATTGGCGATTTTATTTGAGGGGGATATATGGAAAATTTAAATATCAAATTTGATCATTATAAATCAAGATTTAATTATTTAAGATTTATTATGGAAAGATTAAATAAGTCAGAAGTAGAACACACTATTGTTGGAGAAGTTTTCAATACTGTTTTAAGTAATATGGATAGTCGTGAGATAGATGAAATGGTTATTTATTCATCTTTATTTGAAAGTAAAGTTCTTAAAATGGGTGAAGATGAACAAGCTGAATTATTAAATAATCTATATGATTGTTATATTAAGAGTATGATGGTTCATTTTTCTAATAATGATGTTGAAGCATTAAGTTTTTTTTATAAAAGATTAGAAGAAATAATTAAAATAATTTCATGTTATTATGGAACTTATGGTGAAGAAGGTTTTTTGAATTACTTTGATAAAAAAATAATACGTACAAAATAATTGACTTGTATATTTACAAGTGATAAAATGAAAATAGGAGTGTGTTGTTATGGTTTGGATGGATCCAATTGATTTAACTGAGTATGAAAAACTTAAAGATTATTTAGAAAAAGAAATAGAAAAAGTAAAAAATAAAGAATCAGGTAGTAAGTATGCTGATATTAACGAATCACAACAAAACGAGTATATTGATTATTATACTGAAAGATTACAGGGGATAAAAGATTTCTTAAAAGAAGTAGAATCAATTAATAATAGGATTAATGATATTAATAACAATAATAAATTAAAGGATGGAAGTAAAAAAAGATTATTGAGGGAACAAAGGACCGCTGCTAAAAAATTAATGCGAAAGTATAAAATCTTTCAAAAAGATTTTCAAGGGCGAGGACGTGATGTTTTTAGTAGTCTTATTGGTCAGCTTGATAAAAGAATTCATAATCGAAGATATAGAATTTCTGAAGATTCAGAAGAAGAAAAAAGACTTTCTGCTAAATGGAATAAAAAGAAACACAAAATATTATCTCGATATGTTAAAGGTGGATTGTTATTATATTTTGGTAAGCGTGCAGCAATTATTGCAGGTTTAGCTCTTTTAGCACCTTTTGCAGCAACAACATTTGGAGCAGCATGGGGAATTGGCGCGGGAGTGCTTACTGCTATTAATACTGCAGCCTTAGCTACTGCTGGTGCAGTAACAGTTGGCAAGACAATAGCAACTATATATAATAAAATTCGTTATGGTGGACCTAAACTTGAAAGACAATATGAAATAAAGAAAGGTTCTGTATTTACCCGTTCATGGCGAAAATTTAAATCATCAAGAGCTTTATTAAAGAGAAGAAAAAGTAAATCATTTAGTGGCAAAATAAATGGTAAAAGAATTTCAAATAGTCGTGTTAATGCGCAAACTCAACAACCAACAAACGCCCAAGGTTTATCACCACAAACTATAAATGCGTTGAGGAATGGTTTAACAACTGGTGCTAATCAAAATTCCCAAGTTGCACAGAATACGCCTAATGTGCCAACAAATGGTCAAGATGTTGATCAAGATACACCACAATTATCACCACAGACTATTGATACTTTAAGGCCACAACCAATAGGGGATTCGCCTGTGGATACGCAAAGTGTTCAAGATACACCAACACCATATGAGAGACGTAGACGTTCAGGAAGACCATCTAATGATGCGTCTGAAGATACACAAAATGCTCAAGATACACCAACACCATATGAAAGACATAGACGTTTTCAAAATGGTGGATCAACACCAAATACACCAAGCAAACCTAAGGCAGAAAATAATAGTGGTAAACAAGATATGACTTTTGCAAGAGCTATTCATATTTTAAGAAGTGAAGGATTTTCTGAAAAAGAAAGAGAAGAAGCTTTAGATTTTGCTGCTAGAAGTTTTGGTAGAGGAAAATCAAGTGCAGAAATAGAGAAGAAATTACGAAGCTATATTGTTGGTGGTAAAGGTATGACTGCTGAACAACAAGAAAAAGAAATGAAAAGTAAAGAATTTAATAAGTTAGAACAAATGCTAAGTTATTATGGAAATAAAACAAGTCGTAAAGATGCGTCAATGGATGATGTATTAGCTTATCACCTTTTATTACAACAATTAGCACGAAATAATGGAAGCTATACATTTGATGATTTAGTTGCTGATTTAGCATATTATAAAACTCATCCAAAAGAGGCTGAAGAGGCTATTTATGGTTCACAAGGACAACAAGAAGATGTAAATAGTGAAGAACAAAAAGAAGAAAAAGGAAGATAATTGTGAGAACAATTATCTTTTTACTATGAAAAAATAAAAAAAATAAAAATTGTAGTGATTTTTACTTGTTTTATGTTATAATTGTAGTGTATACTATTACAGTATTTTATTGGTACTAATGTTGTGAGGTGAATTTATGCGATTCATTACGTATCCCTTATTCGCTATGCTAGATAGTTTTGTATATCGTATAGCATCAGTTCTTTTTAATGTAATATATAGATTAGCATATACAGAAATAATAAATTCAAAAATAATAACTGGGATAACTGACCGTGTATATCTTGTACTTGGTATTTTAATGTTGTTTAAAGTTATTGTGTCAGCAATACAATATATTGTTAATCCTGATACTTTTTCTGAAAAAGATAAAGGTATGTTTGGACTTTTGAAAAATTCTATTATTACAGTAATTTTGATTGCATTTACACCAGCTGTTTTTCGTTTCGCTATTAATATACAAAGTGGTATAATCGAGGCAATTCCTAGAATTATAATGGGTTATGATGTTTCTAGCGATACATATAAGAGTGCTGGGGAGAATTTATCATATCAGATTTTGATATCATTTGTAAAAGAAATCGATGGTAAAGATGGTTGCGTTGCTAGATATGATAGTAAAGGTGAAAAGTCTACGGTGTGTGATAGTAAGACATATAGAATTACTAATTTAGATACATTTGCGACAAATGTTTCTGCTGGTACAGCATTTTTTAATGATAGCAATTCTGTTTATGATTATATGTTTATTATTTCAACTCTTGCGGGTGGATTTTTAGTGTATATATTATTGTCAATGTGCCTTGATATAGCTATACGTACTATTAAATTAGGAATTATTCAAATGCTAGCGCCTATTCCAATATCAAGCTATATGTTTAAAAAGGATAATTTTAATAAGTTTATTAAAATGAGTGGACAGGTATATGCTGATTTGTTTATAAGGTTAGCTATAGTTTATATAGTATTGCTTGTTGTTCAATTAGTTCCAGGTATTGTATCAGAAATATTTTCTTCTAATGCAAGTAGATATTTCCAAACTTCAAACGATTTTTATGGCTTCTTAGAAAAGGCATTGACAACACTTGCCTTGATTTTTGGCCTTTTAATGTTTGCCAAAAATGCACCAAAGTTTATTACTGATTTATTAGGTCTTCCAGATGTTAGTGGTGGAGACTTGAAAGAAATGTTCAAGCCAGCATGGCAAAGAGCCGGTGGTGCTGCAGGTGCACTTGTAAATCCAGCTCGAAACATGGTATCATCAGCTTTAACATCATGGCAACAAGCTGAAGATATGAAAGGACATAGAATTGCACGTACTTTAAGAGCAATGGGTGCAGCTGCACGTGGCGCTGTAACTGGTACATATGATGCGTTGCAGGGGGTTGCTAATGGTGATGATTGGGCAAAAATGCGTGAAAGAATGAAGAAACGTGATGCAGGTGATTTTTCACGTGCATATAGAGCTAATTACTATCGTTCCTTGACTGATGAAGAAAGAGTAGAGGCAAGAGCTCAAGCACTTGGGGCACGTCTTCAAAGTTTCATTGGACAAACACCTGTTAATTCAGAAGGTTATAAAACTGCAGCTACGACATTAAAAACATTTAGAGATGAAGCCTTTGTTGGAAGAGCAATTGGTGAAATGAGCAAAGACGCTAGAAAATTGTCTAATATTCAAGTAAGAGGATTAGGTGCAAGTGGACAAAGATTACAAGTAACTGCTGATGGTGTAGAGCGCGATGTACAAAACATGTTTGACTATGTAGATGCATCAGGTAAGAAATATACGGTATCGTATGAAGCTGTTCATGATGTTTTTGAAAGATTTAAAGCTGGACATGCATTATCTGACAAAGATTATAGGGATTTAGGTCTTGATGTTGGAGATACTGGTGGATTACGTGCACTTCATGAGAATATTGAAAAGAAAGCCGCTGTTGAATATGTAAATGTGGCTGTTGCTGCTAGAAAAAGATTGGATACTGATCCGACTTTAACTAAAGAACAGCGTGAAACTTTAGAGGGTCTTGCAGATAGAGAAGTACTAGATCGTATTGCTCGATATCGTGAAGCCATTGGTGCAATGAATATTCCAGCTGATAAAAAGCGTGAATTATTTGCTGAATTAGAAAGAAATCCTGGTAAATTTTTGGCTGGTGCAAACAAGAAAGTTCAAGATTTCCTTACTATTGCTACACAAATGGGCAAAATGGAGCAAATGCAGTCAGAAGGAAAGAAAAATTAATGGGAGTGTGATACTATGGAAAATCAATATTTAATACCGGCAAATACAAAAAGGGGACAATTAATATTTAGTATGTTTAGGCCGGTTGATTTAGGAATATTTTTAACGGGATTAACTGTAACATTTATTACTTTGATTGTTCTTAGTAATACTGGAAATAATGTTATATATACAGTATTAGCCTGTGTTCCAGCAGTTGTTTGTACAGGACTTGTTGTTCCTATACCAAATTATCATAATGTATTAGTTGCTTTGCAAGAAGTAATAGCTTTTTATTCGAATAATAGACGTTATAAATGGAGAGGATGGTGTGCTGTATATGAGTCAACCCGTGAACAATAATAATAAAAAACCTAATAACAAAAAAAAGCCTGTTAGTAGTGCATATACTGAAGGTTGGATTAATATAAGGGCAATAAAAAATGGCATAATTACTTTACGTAACAAGGAAATGGTTACTGGAGTTAAGATTGAACCACGTAATATCTTTATTATGGAAAATATTCAACAAAATAATGTATTGAATGCTCTAAGAAATTGTTATAATACCTTTAATTTTGAATTTTGGTTGATTGCAGCGGATCGTCCTGTTGATATTTCTGTTTATACATCACAACTTGAATTAATGCTTAACGAAGGTCTTTCTCCTGCTAGACAAAAAATGGTCATGCAAGATTTGGATAAAGCTGATATGTTTATTAATAATCAAGTTGTGGATACGGAATATTATATATTATTTAAAGAAACAAGTATTGATATGATTCAAAGTAAAATGCGCGATATTATTAATGGTTTTGCCAATTGTTCATTACTTGCTAGTCCAGTAACTGATGATGATTTACGAATTATTGTTGATAATTTTTTAAACGGTGGGGTTAGAACTGATTTCGGAACGGTGGTGTTAAAATGAGTATTTTTTCATCTGAAATTGCACCAAAGGCTTTACAATTCAATCCAGCAGATTTTGTTATTAGTGATCAATATGCTACAATCATGACTGTTATATCATTTCCAAAATTTATTACACCAGGATTTTTATCAGGATTGACAAATATGTCAGGCATTAAAGTGGTTATAAAACATATACCAGTTCCTTTTTCTGTACTTCGTAAAATGCTTACTAAACAGCTTTCTGATTATCGAAATCATTATGAAAAAGAAAAAGACCGTACCTTGCAAGAAAAATTTAGGCAAGATTATGAATCACTTGAAAATTTTGTTCAATCTATTGCTGCTAATCAAGATTTGATTTTTGATTTTCAACTTCATGTCATGATTACTGGCAAATCAAGAGAAGAACTTGAATTAAAGAAAATAAATGTTAAAAATTATTTAGATTCTTTGGAACTACGTGCAGTATCATTGCGATTTGAACAAGAGAATATTTTAAAATCGATATTACCTGTTTTTCCAAAACAGAAAATTGAAGAGCGTATAGGTACACCTATACCATCACCAACAATTGCTGCGATGTATCCATTTGTTTTTGATTCTATTAAAGATCCAGGATTATCAAATCTAATAGGTGTTGATTTTTCTGGTGGAGTTATTTTATTTAATCAATTTCTATATAAAATCCGTAAGGATAACAATCGTAATAATGCTAATCTTGTTATTCTTGGTGGATCTGGTAGTGGAAAAAGTACAGCTGCCAAATTAATGTTGCGTGGACATATTCGTAACAACTGTCAAATAATTGCTATCGATCCAGAAAATGAATTACAAAATATGTGTGATCTATATGGTGGGGATTCCATTGATTTAGGTAAAGGTGGAAGTTATGGCTTGATTAACCCTTTAGAAATTGTTATTGATGCCGATGAAGAGGATATTAAAAATGGTATTGGATATACTGTTTTGACGCGTACATTACAATTTCTAAAAGCATTTATGCGATATTATTATCCTGACATTGAAGAAGATGTTTTAACGTTATTTAGTGAAGTTGTTCAAGATACATATCATCGATTTGGTATTAATTTTGAAAGTAATTTTTCAGATAAAAAAAGTGAAGATTTTCCGACATTTAGTGATGTATATGCAACAGTAAGAGGACGTCTTACAGCTACAACTGAAAAAACACATGAACGTGATGTATTAGAACGATTAGAACTTAAAGTTCGCCCATTTGTACGTGAACTTAAGTATTATTTTGACGGGCATACATCAATTCCAAGTAATAGTGATTTTATAGTTTTCAATATTAAAGAATTAATGAATTCGGATGAAAATATTAAAAATGCTTTATTCTTTAATGTTTTAAAGTATGCGTGGGGATTGTGTCTTGATAGACGACGTGATACAGTATTAATGGTTGATGAAGCGCATGTTTTATTATCTGGTAATAATATTTTAGGAGCAGATTTCTTAGCTCAAGTACAACGTCGTGCAAGAAAGTATAATACAGGAACTATTATTATCACTCAACAACCAAGTGATTTTTCGAATCCAGCGGTTATTACACAAGGAAAGGCAATTTTCGGTAATGCTTCATACTATTTAATTATGCAACTTAATAAGCAATCTGTAGAGGATTTAGCAAAATTGGTTGATTTAAATGATAATGAAATGGATGGAATAAAAAGATATTCACAAGGTCAGGCGTTATTCGTGTGTGGGAATAAACGTATGCAAATAGATATCATAGTTACTCAGGATGAACTAGATTCATTTGGTTCTGGTGGAGGACTATAAAAAATTAAAGACCTGTTAAAGGTCTTTATTTAAAGTTAGGAGGTGAATCTATGACGGTATTGTCCAATAACTCAAATGGAAATAATATTAATAAATCAGGGCAAATAAATAAAAATGGTATTGAAGTGAGTAATAATGCTAATAATATTCGAAATGCTGCTAATTTAGCAACTGCTTCTAAAAATCCATATGTAAAAGCGGCAGGACATGCTGTCAGAGGATTAGATAAACTAACTGGTGGAAAAAGTAGTGAAGCATTAGGAAATGGACTTAATAAAGCAAATAGATTTATGCCGGGTGGCAGAAAAACTCAAAATGCAGCTAACAAGCTGGCTAAAAGTGGTTTAGGTGATACATTAAGTAAAGCCTCATCAAATAAGAAAGATGATGTAGGGGAAAATAATTTGAAAAATGCTGTTGCCAATAAGGATAAAAATAGGCGATGGAGTATATTTAATAGTAAAAAGAGAAATAATTCTAATCAGACGTCACCTTCTAAAAACGAAAATTCATTAAAACCAAATGATGTTGAAGAAAATGGCACTGAAAAAATTGCAGCAAGTCTTGCAAAAAAAGTAGTATTATTCTTGTTACCAATAGCTGCAATATTTTTAGTTCTTTTTGTTGCTATTTTTGCAATAATTTCATCTATAAATTCTATATTTCCTTTTTTAATACCTAATGGTGTTTTAAAAGGTCAAACAATTAATGAAAAGGGAACAAAAGAGTATGATGAGGAAACAAAGTACTATGCTAAACTTGAAAAAGTTGCATCAGACTTTAAAAAGAAATGTGAAAATGAAGAGTTAAATATTAATATTATTCATACAATTTTATTGTACTCATACTATGGTAGTGATAATTTAGAAGGCATTGATTATAAAAAAATGACGGATATGGTAGATATTGTCATAGAAGATTTACCAGAAAATTGTGGTGTTGATTATTCAATAGGTGGAGATTATTATCTTAAATTATTGAATGATCAGAGAATAGTGGATTATTATAAAAATATTGTTAGCAAAGATAAAACAATCGGTGATGTTTTAACCGAAGCCTTTAATCTTGCTTCAGCTATTGATGTATCATTTGATAAAACGAGCCAAGTTGCTATACCAGATGAATTGGACGTTACTGGTGTTTCAAATGAGAAAAATGTGACAATGAAAGATTACTTATCAGGAGTCTTATATGCTAGTCTGGATAATAGTATTTTAACGGATACAGAAAGAGTAAAGGCTTATTCAATAGCATTATCAACCAATATTATGGCTGAAAATAATATTACAATTAATACTCAATCTATTTCGGTTAGTAAATTAAATTATCGTTATTGTGATCCTAATAATTGCGCTGATAAGTCTAATATTTCTGATATTGTTAAGAATAATATTAATAATGCCATTAATTCTGTATATGGAAATGTTTTAGTTGATCCATCTGGTAATTATAAGACTGTTTCAATGGAAAAAATCGCTGATTCAAACGGGAATGATTATAAAGAGATTCTTTCTAATGCATATGATGGTTATACCATTAAAGAAATTCGCGAAGATAGTTATGCTAATGGTGTTAATTTTGGATATGAAAAAATATTAACCCCAGTTATTTTCTATGATCAGAATGATTATACTAATGCTTTTTGTGGAAGAAATAACGGCACAATTAAAACAAGCGGGTGCGGAGTAACTTCAATGGCTATTATTGCGTCAACATATGCAAATGATAAAAAGTTTGATCCTGTTTATATGATGCAAGAAGCTTATAAACATGGTTATTGTGGTTCTGGTATTTCCGGTACTGCTGTAGCATTCTTTAAATATGAAGCTGGTGTTTTAGGATATAACCATTTGAAAGTTGGAAAGAATAAGGCTTCGGATTTAAATATTTTGACTTCTCATTTGAAAAAGGGGCATTTAGCTATTGCCCATATGCATGCTGGACATTTTACTACTGGTGGACATTATATCGTTTTAGGTGGAATTGATCCAGAAACAAAGAAAGTATATGTATATGATCCTTATGATAGAGTAAATAAATCATGGTTAAAATCAGGTAATGGTTGGTATAGTTTAAATGATATAGTTGCGAAAGAAGCAAATGCCTTTTATATCATTTGGAAGGAGTAGCGATGAAAAAGTTATTAATTCTTATTAGTTGTCTTTTTATTACTGGGTGCAATGTTGAGTATAAAATTAATATTGATGAAGATTTAAAAGTAATAGAAAGTGTTCAAATTGCAGGTGGTGAGGAATTATATAAAACTTATTATAAAACAAGTAAAAATAAAGTTTTAAGCAGTCTTTTAGATCTATACAAAGATATATTGAATCAGAATAATTATGAATATAATTTAGTTAAAGGTATTGAACCACATGTTGGTTTAGAAAGAAAATATGCTAATATTGGTGATTATATTGATAATACAAAGCTATTGAATGATTATTTTGAAAAAATAAAATATGAAAAAAAAGATGAAATTATAAAAATAGAAACGGTTAATTATATTCCAAATGAAGAGGATAATCCAAGTAGATTTTATGTGGAAAATATGGATATAGCAATTACTATTCCGTATGAAGTTATAAATCATAATGCTAATTGGGTTGATGAAAAAACAAATACTTATCATTACATAATGAAAACTAATACCGAAGATTTTAAAATTATGTTAGAGATAAATACTGCAAGAAAATTTAATCCATATTTAACAAGTATCAAACTTATTATAATGTTATTAATTGTCATAATAATTGTGTGGTTTATAATATTTAAAATAAATAGGAAGAAAAAAATATAACTTGTGATATAATAAAAAAGGAGATAATGATATGAAATTAAAGATGCGTTTTGAAAAAGAAGATATGAAAAAATTTGGCATATATGCGGCTGTACTATTTGTGATAGTATGCCTAATTATTTCTAACGTCATAACCTTTTCACAAGAAGGAAATTTAACTTTAAATTTATTTATTGCCATTAGTCCAGAGTATATATTAACAACTCTAGTTGTATTTTTACTTCTTTTATTAGGATTAGTAGCAAGTGTAAAAAACAAATTTTTTGAATTCGATCAGGGAATAGGCTTTGCATCTGAGAAAAAATTACAAGGTTATAGCAAATGGTGTGATGATAAAACAATGAAGAAGGAACTTGTTCCTGTTATTGCATCGAGTCCTACTGCTAAAGCTGGTGGAATTCCCTTAATTAATGATGGAAAAACTATTTGGGTAGATGATGGTGAATACCATAATCTTATAATTGGTTCCACTGGTTCAGGTAAGACACAAACTGTTATTTTTCCTATGGTTCAATCTCTTGCAAAACATGGCGAATCAATGGTAATAACTGACCCTAAGGGTGAAATATATGAGAAAACAAGTGAAATGTTACGAGCTAGAGGATATAACATTATTCTTCTTAATTTCCGTAATCCTGCTCGGGGTAATGCATGGAATCCTATCACTCTTCCATATCGTTTATGGAAAAATGGTAATCATGATAAAGCTATTGAGCTTTTGGATGACTTGGCTTTAAATATTCTATATGACGAAAGTAACAAAAATGCAGATCCGTTTTGGGAAAAAACATCAGCTGGTTATTTTGCGGGTATTGTTTTAGGTCTTTTTGAAGATGCTACTGAGGAACAAATCAATATTAATAGTGTAAGTTTAATGACTACTGTTGGTGAAGATAAATTCCGTGGTAGTAGTACTTATATAAAGGAGTATTTTAATTCTAAGGACCCTAATAGTGCTGCTTATATTAATGCATCAAGTACTATTCTTTCACCAAGTGATACGAAAGGTAGTATTTTAGCGGTATTTAAAGAAAAAATAAAACTTTTTGCAACACGTGATAACCTTTCCGAGATGTTATCACATAGTGACTTTGATATTCGAGATTTAGGTCTTAAGAAGTCCGCATTATTCATTGTTATTCAAGATGAGAAGAAAACTTATCACTCATTAGCTACTATTCTTGTAAAACAAATATATGAAACTCTTATTGATGTTGCACAGGAAAACAATGGAAAACTGCCAATAAGAACCAATTTCTTATTAGATGAGTTTGCTAATATGCCACCACTTAAAGATGTTACAACAATGATTACAGCAGCCCGAAGCAGAGCGATGCGTTTTACTTTAATCATTCAAAACTTTGCGCAATTAAATGAAGTGTACGGCGAGCAAAATGCCGAAACGGTTAAAGGAAACTGTGGTAATCTTGTATACTTATTAAGTACCGAATTAAAAGCCTTAGAGGAAATTAGTAAGATGTGTGGTGATGTTAAGGCTAAAACAGATGATAAAGAAGCTTCAAAACCATTAGTAACAATTAGTGATTTGCAAAAATTAAGTAAATTTGAAGTTATTATAAGACGTATAAGATTAGCACCATTTAAAACAAAATTAACTCCTAACTTTAAAATGAATTGGGGAAAATCATATCCAACTGTTTCGATTAATGATGTGCCATCAAGAGAAATACAGGAAGTTCAAACATTTAATGTTAAAACCTTTGTTGAAGAAAAAATTAAGAATAACAAAAATCCTATACTTGATCTTGCCAAAGGCGGAGGCGAATTACCATTTTTTGGTGGAATGCCTGGTGGCGGCTTAATGGATGGTATGCCAACATCAAATCCTTTTATGCCACCTAGCCCTAATCCAATGATGGGGAATGATATGAATGAAAAATCATTTGATGTTGATGATATAGTTCGTAAAATTGATGCTAAGATTGCTGAATTAGAAAAAGAGGAAGCTTTAAATAATCAAAATGCTTCGAATAATATTAATAATGATATGGATAATATTATTAATAATCAAGATGTACAAAAAGCTAATAATGATAACATAGATCAAATAATTAATGGTAATGTTAGTGATAAGGATGAATTTAATAGTTCCAAGCCTAATTCTAATAATGTTAGTAATCCTAATAATGCTAATAACAACAATATTACCAATGCCAATATTAATGTTGACAATAATGATGGCTCTGGTGATGATGAATTTTTTGATGACTTTTTTGAATAGGGACGTGAGTCCTTTTTTCTTTATCATATACTTGAAAAAAAATTACCATAATGCTATAATCAATTTATACAAGGTGGAGATATGAAAAATAAGTTAATACTTCTTTTTCTTTTAATTTGCATGTTTTTGCAAGTTAATGCAGAAGGAGAAGCTACATTAAAAAATATAAAGGTAAATGGAATAGAATGTAAATGTGTTGAATATAACTGTGAGGTAGAAGTTGATGCAAATTCAGCAATAGTATCATATGGACTTGTTGATAGCAATGCAACTGTTGATCGTCAAAGTGGGTTTTCTGTAGATCTTTCTTCTACAACTACATCTATTAAAATAACGGTTACTAATACATTGAATGGTGAAAAAGTAGAAAATACATATACAATATCAATTATTAAACATGAAAAAAGTAAAGATGTATCACTTAAAAGTTTAAAAGTTAATGGTAAAGATATTAAATTACTAAATGATGTAATTGTATATCAATATGCAGCTAAATATGATGAGGATAAAATTGTTGTTTCTGCTGAACCCAATGATTCACGAGCTAAAATTGTTTCAGAATTATCTTTTGAATTCGATTTAGATCGTTCTACAGAATCATTTGATTTTGATGTTAAAGCTGAAAATGGGGATGTAACAACATATCGTATTTTTGCTATTCGTGAAGAAAAGCCAGATACTTCATTAAAAAGTTTAAAAATAAATCACGGAAGTATTACATTTAGCCCCAAAGTATTAGAATATGAATTTAATGTTGAGTATAACATTAATAATATTTCAATAGAAGCTATTCCGAATAATAATGAAGCAACAGTTAAAATTGAACAGAATGATTTGGTTGTTGGGGAAAATACTATTAAAATAGTTGTAACTAATAAAAAGGCCGAATCAACATATATTCTTAAAGTAACAAGAGAGGAAAATATTGATAAGTCAATCGCTAATTTAAAAACGTTAGAGATTAGTCAATATCCAAATCTTGAGTTTGATGGTAACGTTTTAGAATATAATTTATTTTTTAGAGAGATTCCATCATATTTAGCAATTAAAACTGAGGCAATTGATGAAGATGCTAAAGTGGAAATTATCAATAATAAAGAGTTAGAAGAGAATGATAAAGTTGTTGTCAAAGTAACTTTGGAAGATAAAAATATTTCTAGGGAATATGTTTTAAATATTGTTAAAAAAACATTTAATGGCAATAATAAAACCGCTATTTTAATTACTGCAATTATATTGTTAATTACAATGATTGTTTTATTTGTTTTGGAATATTCGTCAAAGAATAAAAAGAAAAGAGAAACAATTAAAAAGATTAAAGAAATGAATAAGAAAAAAGAAAAACTAAAAAAATCTACTAAAACAGAAGTAAAGAAAACTGTAAAAAATGTTGAAAAAAAAGAAGAGGAAGAAATAGAAATAATATAGAGTAGAAAGGAGTAATTATGTTAAAGAAAATAGATAAGCCATTACTAATAACAAGTATTATTTTGTTAACTATTGGACTTGTTATGGTGTTTTCTGCAAGTAATGTTGCGAGTTTCATGAAGTTTAAAGTAACGCCATACTATTTCTTTAATAGGCAATTACTCTTTTTAATTATAAGTGTTGTTTTAAGTTTAATTATTATTCGGTTTAATACGAAAATGTATGGGTACATGTCTTGGTTTATTATTTTAGCATTAATAGTATGCCTAATTGTAGTTTTAGTCTACGGTAAAATAACTAATCAAGCTCGTAGTTGGATTAATTTGTTTGGTGGAATAAAGTTTCAACCTAGTGAATTTATTAAGGTAGCAACTATTGTATGGATGGCATTTTTCTGTACAAGTAAAAAAAGAAGTGGTTTTAAGTCATATCTATTATTATTTGCAATAATTGGTCTTATTACTATTTTGATTATTTTACAACCTGATCTTGGAACAGCATCTATTTATGCAATGATTGTGTTTCTAATGTTTATGGCTCTTAATATTTCCAAAAAGGTCAAGCGCAATATTTTATTAACAGTTGTAGGAATGGGATTAGTAGTAGTTATTCTTTTAATGAATAATGGTGTGCAATTATTTTTTGAGAGACAACTTGCACGTTTTGATTATTTTAATCCTTGTAGTGAAGAAAAATTTTATGATACGGGAACACAATTATGTAATGGCTTCATTGCATTTAATAATGGTGGATTAACCGGACTTGGATTAGGAAATAGTACGCAGAAATATTTGTATTTACCAGAAGCTTATACCGATTTTATTTTTGCAATTATAACAGAAGAATTAGGGGTTATTGTAGCTGTTGGTATATTACTTTTAATGATGATAGTTTTGTGGCGAATATTTATAATAAGTAAGCGGGCAAGTACGGAATTAGGTCGGTTGATGTGCTATGGAATATTCTGGTATATATTATTACATATAGTTATAAATTTAGGTGGTATAATGGGCTTAATACCGCTTACAGGGGTACCCCTTCCTTTTATGTCATATGGTGGATCATTTTTAATGTGTCTAATTGTTTCGATAACAATCGTCTTAAGAGTTGATATGGAAAGTAAAAATTAATTTTTAAAATTTATTGTAGTATACAAAGAAAAATGATATAATAATGCTTATAGAACTGGCTGTTCTAGAATTGAAGGAAAAGGTGATGATAGTCATGAACAAAAATTTAATTAATTTAACTCCAGAGAAAATATTATATAAAGAGTTTAAAATTGATACAAGAGGATATCGCTTAAAAGAAGTGGATCAATTTTTAGATGAAATTATTGCTGATTATCAAGCTTTTGAGAGAATTATTTCAGATTTGCAAAAAGAAAAGCAGGAACAAATTGATACTATTTTAAGTTTAAAACAAGAAATGCGCGATTGAAAAAGGAGTGTTGAAATATCAAAATCAAGTCAGAATAGGAATGAAGGTAGGGTAAGTAATCTTGGTATAATAAGAGGCTTGTCACAACTTGAAAAAACAGTTTACGGAAAAGATGAATAGATAATATACTTTGGCAAACGCTATACTTAGTATAGAGGAAAGTCCATGCTCACAAAACCTGCGATGGTTTTAATGTTTGTGCTAGGGGAAAAAATAACTCTAGGTAGAGAAATCTAACGGCGACGAAATAATCTAAGTCTTCGGATATGATTAGAGTAGTTATAAAGTGCTATAGTGATGAAGAATCTGGAAACGGAGGAAGTGGAACATAGTAAACCCCACAAGTGAGAAACCCAAATTATGGTAGGGGAGCTTTATTTTAGGAAATGAACGAAAATAGGGATCGTAATGATAGATAAATGTTTGCCACCTTTATGGTACAGAACATGGCTTATAAAGTATTTTTATTTTTATGAGGTGAAAAGTGTGAAAGAACTAGGAGAACGTTTAAGTGCATTAAGAAAAAGCAATGGTGTTTCAGTAGCAGAAGCAAGTAATGACTTAATGATAAGTGAAACAGAACTTAATTGTTTAGAAAATGGTAATTTTAAAGTCTTTAAAGATGTTTATGAATTAAAAAGAATTATGCGAAATTATGCAAAATATCTAGGCTTAGATGAAAATGAAATTGTTGATGAATTTAATGACTTTTTATTTGAAAAAACATCTAAAATATCAAAAACTGATATTGAAAATGCTTTAAAAAAAGATGAAGAAAAAGAAGATAAAGTTTCGTCGCCATATACAAAAATTGGCAAAACACGATATGATTTTGCACCAATTGTGTTATTAATTGTTTTATTAGTTTTTATTTCACTTGTTGTATATTTAATATTAGCCTATTTAAAGAAAGATGATAATATTAAAAGAGAATTGATAGAAAGGAAGTGTAGTATAGTTGAACTTACCTAATCGAATAACTATAGGAAGAATAATTATTACTGTTTTTATAATTATTTTATGTTTATTTCCTTTTTATGCAATAAATGTAACTCTACCACAATATAATATTAAAGGAGTTATTGTTGATTTAAGATATATAATAGCAGGATTTTTGTTTGTTATTGCTTCACTTTCTGATTTTATTGATGGAAAGATTGCAAGGCGAAATGGCTGGGTAACCGATACAGGTAAAATGTTAGATGCTATTGCCGATAAAGTATTAGTTAATTCAGTTTTAGTGATTTTTGCTAGTAATGGATTTATTCATCCAATTATTGCAGTTATCTATATATTCCGTGATGAAGTTGTTAATGCTCTTCGTATGCATGCTGCAAAAGGTGGAATAATTGTACCAGCGGGAATGACTGGAAAGATAAAAACTTTTGCAATGATGACTGGTTTATCTTTAATGTTCTTTTATAATTTACCATTTGAATTATTAAATATTCAAGTGGATGACTTCTTGATTTATTTGGCAACTATATTGTCAGTGGTAAGTGGTTTTGAATATTATCGTGAGATAATGAAAAAGAAAAGTGAATAAATTATTGCAATAATAATTAATTATGTTAAAATAAACAGTAAGGAGATTTTTATGTGGCATGATATATTAATGATTGTTATTGGGCTAATTCCTGGTCTTGTTATTGGATTCTTTGTTTCAAAAAAATTGATGACGAAGTATTTAAAAAAGAATCCACCTATTAATGAGGAAATGATTAAAGCTTTAATGAGTGGAATGGGAAGGACACCTAATCAAAAACAAGTTAATCAAATGATGAAACAAATGCAAAAATATATGTAAATTATATGAAAGATAATAATAGATACTTATTTTAAAGAGAGTAATTATTTGGTGGAAAATTATAAATAAGTCTATTTATCTACTTTCGTGAGGATTTAATAAATCCCGGTTATAGCCGTTATACAATTAAGAAAAAAAAGGATGGTACCGCGATATTTCGCTCCTTGTGTACAATCCTTTTTTATATTAAAAGGAGAATTTATGTTAGAAAAGTATTTTACTGAAGAAGAATATCAAATTTTAAAGAAAAGTGATGATTTGATTTATAAAAGTTTAGAGATTGTTACAAGACTTTTTAATGAAAAATGTGATAAAGGTGGATTTCCTTATGTAATTCATTTACTTAAAGTATATAGCGGTGTCTCGGATTATTTAGAAAAAGTTTGTGCGCTATTACATGATGTTGTTGAAGATACTGATGTTACTTATGAAGATTTAATTAGTGTTGGTTATCCTAATGAAGTAATTGATATATTAAGAATTCTTACTAAATTAAAAGGAGAAGATTACCGTGATTATATTGAAAGAATAATTACAAGTGGTAATGTTTCGGCAATGCATATTAAACTTTCTGATCTTCGTCATAATATGGAAGTTGGTAGAATTAAAAATCCAACGGCTAATGATTATGAAAGAGTATCAAAAAGATATGAACCAGCTTATGAAAGAATAAATAATAAATTAAAAGAAATGGAGAATTAAAATGTTAGATATAAAATTTGTTAGAGAACATAGTGATATAGTTAAAGAAAATATTAAAAAGAAATTTCAAGATGAAAAATTACCTTTAGTTGATGAAGTAATTGCTCTTGATGAAGAATATCGTAAAATTAAAACAAGATTAGATGATTTAAGAAGTGAAAGAAATAAAAAGTCAACTTCTATCGGTGGATTAATGCGTGAAGGTAAAAAGGAAGAAGCTGAAGGAGTAAAACAAGAAGTAGCTCATATTAATGAAGAAATAGCTAAAGATGAAGGTATGGAACCAGAATTAGCTGAAAAGATTAAAAAGATTATGATGACTATTCCTAATATTATTGATGATAGTGTACCAGTAGGAAAAGATGATAGTGAAAATGTTGAAGTAGAAAAGTTTGGTGAACCTATTGTTCCAGATTATGAAATACCTTATCATGCTGATATTTTAGATCGTATGAATGGTATTGATAAAGAAGCTTCTGGTAGAACTTCAGGTAATGGTTTCTATTACTT
>JAEEGL013881906.1_pt1 | contig 27180 bp, 13 predicted proteins | sample 9134231 | NCBI WGS metagenome assembly JAEEGL01 (sample SAMN16246548, study PRJNA631951) | gut metagenome | biome: gut microbiome; feature: rumen; material: fiber-attached | host: Bos | place: Iran: Karaj | collected 2018-10 | reverse complement strand
GCATTACGACACGATTTGCGCCCGGACTCTCACCCTGACGCAGAGTGGGCAGGACAATTTCGCGGACTCCTGCTGGTACGCGAACGGCAAGGCCAACTGCATCGCGTGCATGGTTTCCGACGCGCAGGGCTACTACGAGTTCCCGGGCCAGAAGGAGATTAACGGCAGGATGGTCGATACGGTGTCGTACCTGATGCTGACGGTGCTCCCGGCTATTGAGAGCGTGGACGTTCTCGACCTCTGTCTGTACGAAGACACTTACGCCACCGTTTACAGTGAGAATGTCTCGGTCACGGTGAACGCCGACGGCAGCGTGACGACCACCTCCCTGCATCCCGAAACAGTTACTGTGGAGGCCGTCGCGGGTTCGGGCAACACGTTTATCCTGCGGATGTCGCGGTCGAACGGCTGCGACAGCATCGTGACGCTGACGGTCAACCATCGTTACGTGCATCGCGACACGTTGTACGGAGACACGCTGTACGCGGGAGTCTCTTTCACAACGGAGTTCGCAGGTCATGAGTTCACGGTTACGGAATCTGGCATGCAAACGTTCGCGGACACGCTTCTCGGCAGCAACGGTTGCGACAGCATCACCACACGCATCCTGATCGTGGAGGAGCCGCATTACGACACGATTTGCGACCGGACGTTCACCCTGACGCAGACATGGCAGGACAATGTCACGGACTACTGCTGGTACGCGAACGGTACGGCCAACTGCATCGCAGGTCTGGTCCCCGACGCGCAGGGCTACTACGAGTTCCAGGGACAGCGGGAGATTAACGGCCGTATGGTCGATACGGTCTCGTACCTGATGCTGACGGTGAAAGAAAGTGCGACGGGCGACACGACAGCGTTCGCGTGTGACTCTTTTGACTGGTACGAACACACAAACATCACCTCCTCAACAGAGTCGTTGACTCACACGTTCACGAACGCATCGGGTTGCGACAGTGTGGTAACTCTCCACCTTACTGTCAACCACAGCACCACTGGTGACACCACGGCTATTGCTTGCGACAGCTTAACGTGGCGCGGCACCACCTACACCGAGTCTGGTGATTATACATCCTATACGACCAATATTGCAGGTTGTGATAGTCTGATAACACTCCACCTTGTCATAAACCACTTCTCCTTGAGTATTGTCTCATATTCCGATGAAGTTTGCGGTGACGATGGCAGCGTGACGGTGGCGGAAGCGGACGGTCTTGACCCGATAGAGTACTCCTTGGACGGTGTGACCTATCAATCCTCGAATGTGTTCGACGGATTGTCGGACGGCAGCTACACGATTCATGCCATGGATGCCAACGGCTGCGAGGCTACGACGACCGTAACAATCGCGCCAGCCCCGATTGCCGTGTTGACCCTCACCTGCCCGCCCACACACTACGACACGTTGGCGTATGGCGACTGCGTGATGGAAATCTATCCTGCGGCATTCGGCACGCCGACCGCCACGATTTATCCTGCGGAGTGGCCGTTTGAGATCACCAACGACATACCTGCGGATAATCTCTACTACGAAGGCTCGACCAAGATAACCTACACGATGACAGACCAAGTGTGCGGCAACACGGTGACGTGCGACCAATACATTGTGGTGGTGTTCCCGCAGTGTCCTGATGCGGTTGATTGTGAGGGTAATGTCTATCACGGCGTGCGTATCGGCTGCGATTGCTGGACGCAGACCAACCTGTTGTCGAACTGCTACGGTGAGCCGAACGAATGTGTGGTGACCGGCACGTGCGAGGATCCGATTCCGTGCGTGTATGAGTATGAAAGCGATGTGTTTCCGAATGTGGATGAGAACGTGGATATCTACGGCCGTCTGTACTGCGCTGAGGCCGCGTTGGACGACAGCGTGGTCAACGAGAACGGTCACATCCAGGGTATCTGTCCTGAGGGCTGGTACTTGCCGACACCGGAGCAGTACGAACAGTTGTACCTGTACGGTGGCGGCACGAGCATCTTGACCGCCAACGGATTGCGCTCACCGTTATACTGGTTTGACGGCGGCGGAAACAACGCCACGGGCTTCAGTGCGTTGCCGGCAGGTATGTATAACGGAGCTACGCAAAGCTTCGAGCGCATGACGTTGGATGCCTATTTCTGGGCCACGGAGATTATCCACGGCGAAGTGCGTAGTACGACATACAAGTTTACCTATGATTGTAACGAAATCCAACGGACAGACATTGATTCTGGCTATGGCATTAGTGTAAGATGCGTCAAAGAGAAAGATTAGGTTTTGCAAAAAAAACGTAGGGGCGTATCGCATACGTCCCTACAATTTTTTCACGTCGCTAAAATTCCCTAAGGCAAGGTCGTTATTCGTTGATTTTCAACAATCGAGCCTTCAGTGTGTTTTGCAGCAGACAGGCAGTGGTCATAGAGCCTGTTCCGCCTGGAACAGGAGTGATGGCCCCGCATTTCTTGGAAACCTCTTCGAAGAGTACATCGCCGCACAGTCGGTAGCCTTTGGGAAGTTCCGGAGCTTCAATGCGGTGGATACCCACATCAATTACGGTGGCCCCCTCCTTTACATAATCGGCGGTGATCATCTCTGGCTGTCCGATGGCAACAATCAGGATGTCAGCGCGTTGGCATACTTGCTTCAGATTCTGGGTACGGCTGTGGCATACGGTTACAGTCGCGTTGATACTTTTTTGGAGCATCAGCATGGCTAACGGTTTGCCCACAATATTGCTACGGCCCACAATGACGCAATTCTTGCCATTGGTCTCGATGTTGCTCCGTTGGATCAGCTCAATGACTCCGTGCGGTGTGGCGGGCAGGTAGCAGTCTTTTCCCAAGAGCAGGTTGCCCATGTTCGTGGGGTGGAAACAGTCCATGTCCTTTTCAGGTGCCACATGGGCCGTCACTTTGTCTGCGGAAATCTGTTTCGGCAGCGGCATCTGGATGATGTAGCCGTCGATTTCCTCGTCACGGTTCAAAAAGTCTATAGTGGATAGGAATTCCTCTTCTGTGGTGTTGGCGGAGAGGTGATAAACGGAGGAGATGAAACCCACGCCCTTGCACTGTTTCTCAATGCTGCTCACATAGCTGAGTGCCGCCCCGTCGTCACCGGCAATGACCGCTGCTAAATGAGGGGCTCGTAATCCTTTGTCCAACAATTCTTTAACAGAAATCGCGATTTCTGTTTTAATGTTTTCGGAAATCAGTTTCCCGTCTATGATAGTTGCCATGGGTCTGTTATTATTGAAGTTTTTGGAGTTCGGACTTCTTTTCTTCGATGAGCTTTATGAGTTCATCCTTTTTTTTGTCGTTTTTATGCAGATTTTCATTCATTTTGAGAAGGGATTTCTGCATGCCGGATTGTGATTTTTGCAGTGTTTGTTTCTCTTTTGCAGCCTTGGAAATTTGCTCTTTTATAGTCGGATTGTGAGTTTCAGTATAGTTGTCCTGTAGTTTGGCGATTTCTGCAGCTTTAGCCTCTACCTGAGCCACGTTGGCTTGCATTTCGTCATCTGTCTTGTTGATTTTTTCCTTTAATTTTTGCTGGTCTTTTTCCAAGGTGGCCTGATCTTTTTCGAGAGATTGCAAAGCTTCTTTCAGTTCATTGATTCTCAATGTCCTTTTATAAGCTTCCACATCTTTGGAAAGAGATTCAAGGAAAGAGACTATGTTTCTGGAAGTGCGGGGGTCGTTCGAGAAGGTAATGCAGTTCTGGTTACCTGTGGAGACCACCAGGGTGACTTGAGTGAATTTGTTCTTCTTTTTTCCAACCTCGGTGGCGGTGAAATACAAATCATAGCGTGCTTCGCCAAAAGCGGGACATGGCTGGTTCATATAGACGTAGTAGCCTTTTTTCTTGGAGCCTTTTAACAAAAAGTCTTTCTCTAGTTTGTTTGCAAGTGCCTGTTCCACAATTTCGGGAGTGGCCTCTGAAATGTTTGTTGTGAATCCGGAAAGTTGGTCTTTGCCGAATAAAGTGATGGTTTCATTGACATTTTGTGCTGATAATGAACCGAATACGAAAACAAAAGTTAAAAAAGCGAATAATTTCTTCATTGTTTTAAATTTTAATGATGAACAAAATTTTCAAACGGCAAAGATAAAAAAATTTATTTTTGCCGCCCCAAATGACGAAGATTATTGATTTTTTGCAAAAGATGGATTTTCCTGTCTATCTGGCCCCGATGGAGGGTGTCACGGATGGGGCGTTCCGTCGTATTTGCAAGGAATATGGGGCGGATGTGCTGATTTCGGAATTTGTTTCGTCTGACGCTTTATCGCGGGAGGTGGAAAAAAGTATTCGGAAGATGGATTTCACCGAAGGGGAGCGTCCGTATGGGGTGCAGATTTTCGGGAGCAATGAGGTGGCGTTGGTTTCCGCTGCGCAACATGCGGCGGCTTTTCATCCGGATTTCATTGACATTAACTGGGGCTGCCCGGTAAAGAAGATTGTGAGCAAAGGCGCCGGAGCCGCCATCTTGCAGGATATCCCCAAAATGGTGGCGCTCACCTCGGCGGTGGTCAGGGCGGTGGACTTGCCCGTGACCGTGAAGACCCGATTAGGGTGGGAGAGTGCCGACAAACCCATTGTGGAAGTGGCGGAACGGCTGCAAGATATTGGAATACAAGCGATTGCCATACACGGGCGCACCCGTGCCCAACAGTATGGGGGCGAGGCCGATTGGACACTTATTGGCGAGGTGAAGAACAATCCCAGAATGCACATACCCGTCATCGGAAACGGTGATATCAACAGTGCCGAAAAGGCATTAGAATACCAGGCGAGATATGGTGTGGATGCGGTCATGATTGGTCGTGCAGCCATCGGAAACCCATGGATTTTCCGCCAAATTAAAGCTTTAAGAAATGGTGAACCCTGTTCGGAACCCGACTACGAGGAGCGGGTGTCCTTGGTGCTGCGCCATTTGCATGAAAACGAACGGGAAAAGGGAGAACGCGCCGCCGTGATAGAAATGCGCACCCTTTATGCAGGCTATTTCCGGAGCGTTTTCAATTTCAAACCCAAACGTATCAGATTGATGTCTGCCACCACATTGAAGGAATGTGAGGAAATTTTACGCGGATAGAAACTTTTTTTTCCGACCAAACATTATTTTTTATATCTTTGCCACCTTATTTGTAAATTAAAGTGGGGTGTGTTTTGTTGAGTTTCAACCACTTTTCTACAATAAGGAAAAATCATTTTCAAGCAATTGATTAAAAGATATATAAAACTGATTATCAAAGTTATAGAAAAATAAAAAGCTTAAAAATATGAAAAAGAGATTACTTGTTCTTATGGCCATTCTGATGCCTGTGATGCTATGGGCACAACCGATGGATACCACCACAATCTTCAGGGAGGATTTCGAAGGGGATCCCATCAAAATGACCGTATCCCACTTGCCCGTTGGCGGTGGTACCCTCGGTGACTGGCGTATTGTCAATCCGACTGTCAACTACGAAGATTGGAATTACTTGTCGCTGTACAAGTCTCCGTACAGTTCTTTCCACTCGCCAGTATATTCTTCTGCAGGTAACTCGCAGGCCTCCACTGACCCTATTCCCTTGTCTTCACCAGGCTTGGATGTGAATTATGTTTACATTGACTTTGACCATATCTGTAAGGTCAACTATTTGGATAACGCCACCCTGTACTATCAGGTAGCTCAGGGTTTTGACGAGTACGGAAACTATAACTGGGGACAGTGGAAAATGTTGAACTTCGCCAGCAACAGCCCCTTCTACTATGGTGATGCGAAAAGCACCAATAATTCCGCATTCTCTGGTGGAGCCTTGTCGGACAAGATGTATTCCATCTGGCAGTCGAATTCCATTGCTGCGGTTCCGAATAACGACACTTGGTGGCGTCATGAGATGATTGACCTCACCCAGTTTATTTTCGTAGAAGGTACCAACCCTACTCATTTCCGTTTCCAGTGGCGTTTGAATAAGACCTCCCCCTCTACCTCTGGAACCCAGGCTTGTGCCGGATGGTATATCGATAACTTGACTGTCCGTCTTTCCAATTGCGAGCTTATCCGCCCGGAAATTACCATGGTTGCCCCGTTTTACTATAACATCAGCAGCTCTTTCACCAACAATGTGGGTCCTTATACCATCAAGGCAAAGCTGTTTGACAATGACACCATCGCCGAAAATCTGGTGCAGTTCAGCTACGAAATCAACAATGGCCCGACGGTCATCGTCCCCAATACCAATGCATTCACTAGCAATGTGCTGAATGCCAACGGCCACACAGTTCAGGCACAATGGGAGTTGCCCAGCATCTGCTATGGTGATACCATTTACTATCACATCTTTTTGGAGGACACCCACGGGAGCAACACCCGTTTTGACACATTCCTCGTGGCACACCATAACTATACGAATATTCACAGCAACGATGTCCGCATTGACAGTTTGAACACGATGCCGCACTGTTTGATTACCAATACACCGCAGGATGTGCAAGTGTATTTCACCAACCGAAGCGACGCAGACAATTCACCTAACCACTCTGTCACCATGTTTTCGGCTACTTTCACGATTGAGGTTCGGGATGAAAGCAATGTGTTGTTCCACGACACCACTTTCAATTGGAGCGGAGACATCTGTTTTGATATTCCGTCCTCCTTGTCTTTGGGATCGTTTTCGCCGAGGCATGGTTACAACTACGTGACTGTCTATGTGAATACCCGTAACGGGCAACTTGACGGCTATCATTCCAACGACACTATTCGGATTTCCCCCTATTCCTGCGACAGTTTGTTGAGAGGAGATTATACTGTGGGTGGTGTCAATCCGGATTTCACGAATATGCAAGCGGTCAAGGAGGCGTTGGATTTCTGTGGTCTTGGAGGACCTGTTGTGTTCCATCTGCGGCCGGGCACATACACCGACTTTGACTTCATCGAGAACTATATCGGGCAGTCGGCGGTGAACACCATCACTTTCCAGGGTGATGATGTGAATACGGTGATTGTCACGAACAACCATACGGATGCCGGCGCCAACACATACGGTGCGGTGACCTTGGTTAACGTGAAAGACTACATTTTCAAGAACCTGACCATCCAAGGCGATGACAACGCCACTGCCTCCCGAGGAGTGCTGCTCCGAGGAAACGGAAGCACCAACATTCTCTTCGACGGTTGTAAGATTACGGCTCACAACACGCATTCCACGGCGACCACCAGTTGTGCCGTCAGCCGCACAACAGCTGTCGCTAATGGTAACACCAATTACCCTGATACTGTCACCTTGCACAATTGTTCCATTATCGGCGGCAACTTCGGTGTCCACTATGTGGGTTCCAATACGAAAAAGAATGTTGTGACGATAGATAATTGTGATATATCATCTTGTTATAGAGGTATTTATACTAACTATACCAGTGGACCTATTACGAACAACCATGTCAAACAGGTGAGTTCTTCCAACCCGCAGAATTTCACTGGCATCTACGCGAATTATCCGGTGGGTACTGACATCAACAACAACACCGTGGATTCTGTTATCAAATTGGAATACGGTATCTATTTGGGCAACGCCGCCAATTCGGCGGATTTCTATGTCCGTAATAACCGCGTCCATGCGGGCAACGGAACGGCAGGTCTCTATATTACCGCCAGTTCTTCCACGAATAATATCACGGGTTACCTGTATAACAACGAGGTGATCCTTTACCCTGTGACTGCTGCCAACAGTTACGCCGCGCAGATTGCCAACAGTACCGGCCTTCGGATTGTCAACAACAGCTTCCTTGCCAAGTCGGAGGCCCCCTACAGCAACACGGCGGCATTGTACATCTCCACCACTGGTAATCAGGCTTCCTATCTGTACAACAACTTGTTAATGAACCAGGTGGTTTGCAGTGACCATACGGATTATCCGCTCTACTTGAATGGAACTTCCAAGGCTTCGGGCAGCTACAACGATTTCATTTCCGGTTCCGGTGTCGTGGCATATAAGACCGTGCCGCGTAATACTGTTGCAGAGTTGGAATCTGCCGACACGACACTTTCCCACGGTATCTCGTTGTTACCTCCTTTCGCGAACATCACACAGTCGCTTCTTCCTTCCTCTTTCACGGGTTTGGAATGTTGGCGCAACAGTGCTGTCATGACAGATATTCGGGGAACAAACCGTTCCGAAGTCACCTACATGGGTGCGTATGCGGATGCGATTCCCGCCACTGACGCCGCCCTCACCGCTCTGGTAAGCCCGGCGTTGGGTGAGTGTCCCCAATTGGCGTATGACATCACGGTTGCCATCACCAATAAGGGTTCTCAAACCCTCAATTTCGCCAACAACCACGCGGTAATCCATATACACTCCTCCGCCATGAATCTGGATCAGGATGTTACTGTGAACTCCGGTTCCGTCACGGCACTGAACAGCATGAACAAAGTGTTGCTCCAGAACGTGAGCATTCCCGTGAACCAGGCAGTGGACTTCCAGATTATCATCAACATGCCGGGTGACAATAACCATGGTAATGACACGTTGAACCAGATGTTCGTTTTGGAGACGATCGTTCCTGATTACGTGGAAGACTTCAGCAACGGCACGCAGCAGACATGGACTATCCAACAAATCTCCGGTGCCGGTAACTGGACGTTCCAGAACGGAACGGGCGTGAATCCCGTCATTGCACCGGTTTATGGCACGGGCCGTCTTTTCTTCAACTCCAAAAACTTCAGTACCAGCACAGTTTCGCGTGCCATCCTGCCGGTGGTAACCCTAACCGGCTCGACGCATCCTATTTTGGAACTGTGGTTCGCACATGACAACACTTCCAACAAACCCGACGAGGGTGTTACGGTGAAAATCTCCACGGATGGCGGTGTCACTTATTCCAACCTGATTCCGGAGGAACAGTCGACCGCTCTTTTGAAACGTTACAAACAGACAGCGACCACCCCGGAATGGACACTGTACACCTACAACCTTTCCAACTATGTGGCGAACGAATGTGTCTATATCGCGTTCGACGCAGCCGCCAAGGGTGGTAACAATATCAACATAGACCGCATCCGTGTGCGTAACCTTTACGATAATGATGTGGCTGTAACCAAGATTTACGGTGCGGGCGAGACCCCGACCGAATACTCGATGCGCGGTGTGGTGAGCGCACTGGTGAAGAATGAGGGCGCATTGGCGCAGAACAACGTGCAGGTCTATCTGAACGTGACGGGTGCCGGCGAACAATGGCAGGACACTCTGACCATCCCGAGCCTGCCTTATCACGGCGAAACGCTGATAACCTTCCCTGACCACCAATACAATGTGCAGGAAGTAAAGGATGTAGAGGTTCGTTCCGCCGATGACCAGCACAATAGCAATAACGCCCAGCACTGGCGCATGGTGACCACGCAGAACGCAGCAACGCTTGCCGATACCACCACGGACATGATTCTTCTCGGCGACTACAACAACATCATCCGTCCTTGTGTGAGATACAAAACCAACGAAGAATTGGCTGTTACGGCGGTGAAATACTATTATGACCAGACTTATGTTGCCGATCCCGAGAATGGCTTCAAGGCGTTTGTGGCTGATGCTGCAGGTAATATTCTTGCAACTTCTGAACTCGTGAACTTCAGCACGTTACAGCAAGGTGCATGGAACACAATACCCATCCATAACTTCGCATTGACCAACACCATCGACGAGTTCTATGTTGGTTTGGAAATGTTTGCTCACGGTAATTATCTTGTCGCGCAGGTGGAATCCCCGCTTCGCGACTCAACGTTCTACTATTTGCAGAACGGTGTTTATGCTCCGCAGACGAGCGGTCGTTTTATGATTGGTGCGGTGGTGGACACTCCGTTCGTGCATGATGTGGCTCTTCTGGAGCTGGTAAATCCGGTCACGAACTGCGATTTAGGTCACGAACACCTGAAAGTGCGGATTACGAACAACGGTACCACCGATATTGTACCTCCGATACAGTTGCATTACACAATCAATGGCGGCGCGGTGGTTACCGAAGAATTCACTGACACGCTCCACAGCCATGAGACCACGCTGTTCACGTTCGCCAGCGATTATGACTTCACGAACCATCTGATAGACTACGACTCCAGCTACAACATCAGCATGTGGTGTACCAAGTTGGTTCAGGATCGTCTGACGTTCAACGATTCATTGAATGTTTTGGTAGTGTCACGAGGTAAATCACAACTGCCGATTGCGCCTGACACAGTCATCGTGAACTACCATACCCCGACCACGCTTTCCGCCCAACTCCCCGCCTCCATCCAACAGGGTGTCATCGGTTGGTACACCAGTACAGGCTACGAATCATGGAACCTGCTGGGTTACAGCCCCACCTACACAACTCCGCTCATCTATTTCGACACTACCTACTATGCTACGGCAAGTCCGGGTACTGTTGACGATGTGATTGTGGGTACGGGTACGGGTTCCGGCGCGGATCCGTTCACGTTCGACAAGGGCTACTCGAGAGGCCGCACCATCTACCTGGAGCAGGAGGTCGGACACGGCACTGTCAGCGCGTTCGCCATCCAGGTGAAAACACCTATGAATGCAAATGCTTCCGCCGGCATCCCGATGAAGATTTACATGAAATGCACGGATGACAATGTGTTCGCCTCCACGAATGTCAACTGGGAGGATGAAATCAACAATGCCACATTGGTGGTGGACGGAAGGGTCTATTTCGACCAGGCAGGCTGGCACTATTTTGACCTGCTCACCCCGTTTAACTTCAACAGCGGCAATTTGGTGATTTTCACGGAAACGAATTGTGCCGATTACTGTACGGGTACTGCCAGCCAATGTAACAATTGCGGTCAGTACGTGTCCGGTGCCACCAGCTACCCAGTGTTCTACAAGACGAATTCGCCGACTGGCGCAAACCTCAGCCAGAAAAAATCAGGCAACACCGATGCGCAGATGACGGGTGCTTACAGTAATGTTTCCAGCAGACCCAATGTCCGCTTCACCATAGCCAATCTGGAGTGCGGCAGTGAGAAGGTGCCGATCCGCCTCCATGTGCCTGACATCCCGACCTATGACGTGGAAACTCAGGAGTTAGTGGATCCTGTGACAAGTTGCGCTCTGTATAACGAGCATATCAAAGTGCAACTTAAAAACATGTTGAATATCTCGATTCCTGCCAACAAGGTGGTTATCCATGCAGTGTTCAACGGAACGGAAATCACCCATACGGTTGCTGACACATTCGCTTCCGAAGAGGTGAAGATTGTGGAGTTCACCACCCCGTTTGACTTCAGTGCCCCCACAACAGATATCACATTCAACTACACTATATATACCACATTAAATAATGAAGCTGTTGTTTACACAGGAAATGACACCATTTCCGGCAATTTCGTGTCTTGGCGCACGGCCTATCTGCCTGACAGCATTGTCTATACGGGTGCATACACCAATCCGTACGATATTTTACAACCCGCAGACAGACCTACCGACATCAACCAATTTACTTTCTATGCGAATGAGAACGATGCTACGTCCATCTACACGTCCACTACAGCTCATCCCTATTATACGACGCCGGATTTGTATGATACCGCCGTTTATTGGATGACTGGAACAACGAAGAATGGCACAGCGGCGCAAGGCAATCACAATTGTGTGACAAAACGTATTAAGGTGATTGTCAATGTGTTCCATCCGCAGTATGATTTCAGCACGGATGAGTTGATATATCCGATTTCTTACCAGTGTCCCACATCATTGAGTCCGAACCTTCAAGTTTCTGTTACTAACCGGGATACAACCTCGACTTCCGTGATTCCTGCGGGTACGTTCAATTTGAACGCGCAGTTCACAGGTTCCGCCAATGTTAACGGTACCAGTCTGATTAATGATCCTGTTGCCTCGTTGGTTCAGGATACCATTACGTTCGACAACGGTATGAATCTCACTTCTACCACACAGAACAGGATTTACCAGTATGTGGTCTATACCACACCGGCAAACACGTCGATGCCCGTTTATACGCTCAATGACACTATATCCGGGTCCATGTATATCCCTGCATTGCCTGTCGCTCCGGAACCGTTGACCTACACGGTGCCATACGGTGGCACGCAGACGGTCACACCCGGTACCTCCGCTTTGAACCACTACTATTTCTATGAGAACGCAGGTGACAATCAGGCGATGGCGGAAGGCAACAGCTTTACCACAGAACCGATTTTTGCTCCCACCACTTACTATTACAGCGGTCGTATTGAGTCTGACGGCTTCAACGCTGCTGTGATTACGGGTACGGGCAACGACCATTCCGATGTGATGTTCACTTTCAGCAAGGGACACTCATACGCTAAGGTGCTTTACAACAAGGAGGATATGGGTGGCGCTGAAGGCCGTATTGACAGTATCTATTTCCAGGTGAGTACAGCAGAAACCAACGGAATTGCCATTCCGATGAAATTCTGGCTGAAGGATACCACAAACGTACAGGCCATCTCTACAGGTAACAAGAGCATCAACTGGGCGGCTGAAACAGCCAACGCCACGCTGGTGTTCGATGGGGAAATAGCTCTTGACCAGCAAGGTTGGGTCGGATTTGCCGTGGCAAGTGGTTATGATTTTAACGGCGAAGGTTTGCTGCTTTTCGCTGAACATGACTGCGGCGACAACAGCTGTTTGAATACATACGGTATCAATCCCATGCCGAAATTCTCGAACAGTTCGACATCAGGAAATAGAGCCTACATCTATTCCAATAATAACCCGGTGAGCGGAGCTCCCAGTTTCTCTGGAAAGAATAAGCGTGTCAACACGAAGTTCAAGATGAACTACACCTGCGAGTCCCCGAAAGCCACGATCACCATCAACACCACGGTGCCGCAACACGATGTGGGTGTGGTGGCCATCACTGCGCCGGTGTCGCAGAGCAACAGTTTCACCGCCAATGAGAATGTGACGGTCACGTTGCAGAACTTCGGTTCTCAGGCCGCTTCCAACATTCCGGTTTCCTACCAGTTGGCTAATGGCACTCCTGTGACGGAAAACTATAGCGGCTCGATTGCTTCCGGAGCCACAGCTACCATGACGTTCACCGCCACGGTTGATCTTACAGGTGTCTATCTGCCGACACCTTTCAGAGCTTACACCGAACTCACTACGGATACGTATCATCCGAATGACACCACCACGATTCTGTTGAGTGCGGAGGATCCCTGCCCGTCACGTCCTTTGTCAAGCCATGACGGAGCCCATATCACCAATGTTTCTATGGGCTCCCTTAACAACGGTGTTGGAGCACCTTATACGAATCACTCTGCCGCCCCGGGCGATGGAATGTACACTGACTACACACAGTCGGTTGCCCCTGTGACTCTGATTCTGGGTCAGGAATACACTCTTTCGGTCACGCATGCTTTCACGGCTACGACAACGAAGACTGTCCACAAGAAAGCCTACATTGATTATAACCGCAACGGCGTTTTCACCGATCCTGGTGAGGAGGTGTTCTCCTTTGCCTCTATTCATGCGGGTGACACTAACGCTATCACCGCAGGTTTTGTGAATATTCCGACGGATGCGGAAGTGGGTCTGAGCCGTATGCGCGTGATTTGCTCCTCCGTTGCATTGACTTCTACTGGTAACAATGCCAATAGTCCGTGCGGTTTTTACAATGGTGATGGCGAAACGGAAGACTATGCCGTGCTGTTGAGCGCTCCGATGGAGGTTGACCTCGGTATTCCGGTCATCCTGCATCCCGACGGGGAGGTTTGTGCTGACACTAACGCCACCATGCGCGTTAACATTCGTAACTATGGTACTGCGTCCCAGTCGTTGAGTATGGGCAATCCGATGACCATCACTGCTACGGTTACGGGTGCGGTTCCAGGCACTTATACCAAGACGGTGGACAACGGTACGCTGTCGCCGAACAGCGAGATGACGGTGACCATCCCGAATGTGAATTTCAGTGCGCCGGGTCAGTACCATGTGAATGTGCAGCTTGACTATAACGGCGACCAGTATATGACCAACAATACGAGGAGCATTGATGCCTCAGTTTCCAATATACCTGTTGAGCAGCTGCCGTTTGTGGAACCGTTCAACCCGCAAAACACCGACCTGACCAATCCGCAGTTGGCTGCCGGTTGGGAGGTTACATCGGATGCTAACAATTATGAATGGAAACAGACGGTGGGAGCGTCCGCACACAACAGTTCTGGTGGCGGCCCGGCTCATGACCATACATTTGCAGGCACTTACCAAGAGAATCTCGGTGGTTATGTCTCCGTCCCTGGTCAGAATAACAATGCCAATTCGGGTATATACAGCAAGTGGACATCTTTGACCAGCGGCTGTATCAACATGCACTACCGCAACGGATACCCGTCTGAACTCAGTTTCTACAAGTATTTAGCTAACAAGTCCGGCGCTGATTTTGAGATGCGCGTGGAAACGGGTTCCGGTAGCTATTATCAGACTATCGGTCTGCTCACTAAGGCTGATGGCGGTCAGGTTGGTGGCGATGATGTGTGGAACGACACGCTCTTTGTACTGCATTCGGTGGATGAGGTGGCACGTCTGCGCTTCACGGTGAATCACCAGTATAAGCAAATTGACCCGAGTATTGATGACATCGACCTCATCGTCGGAAGACCTGATATGGCTGTAACCCGCATTATCTATCCTGAACCTGAAGATGTTGCTACGGGATGCCTGCCGTTGAACAGTGTTATGAGTCCAGTTATAGAACTCTACAATAACGGCAATTCTGCGGTGGAGGCCTTCGATGTTGAATTTAAGGTGGGTGTCGGTAATGATATTGTCACCGTGACGGAGCATATCACCCATCATTTGGAACCAGGCGAATCATTGGAATACACTAGCACCAATGAGTTTGTGGTCACCAATCTCACGCATTTGTGGCAGGTTTGGGCTACCGTAATTATCCCGGATGACAAGTACGAGTATAATAACAACAAACGTGTTGTAACATGCACCGATGTGAGCATACCGAATTACGAGGGTGAAGGCAGTGTCGTTTTGGGCCAGAACGAGCCTAATCCAGCGGTGACATCCACTCGCATTCCGTATTCGATGCCGGTTGCGGGCAAGGTGACGTTTGAGATTTCCACCACCGCAGGAAAGGTGGTTTACACCACAACCGAGGATGCGGAGAGAGGTGACAACTACCTCGATATCTCCACGGTGAATCTCGCCAACGGAATCTATTACTACACGTTACGTTATAAGGATATAGTCTTAACCAAGAAGATGGTTGTCGAAAGATAAGCCGCTTCTTAACAGAAGAAGCTACCTTTCGGGGTAGCTTTCTTTTTTCAATTAAGAATATGAAGGGACAATTTCTTACAGCGTTATGCTTGATATGGGTGATGACCGCTTGTGCGCAGAATAAATCCGCCGAGCCGTTAAAATCTTCTATGTCTGGAGTTGCTGTTACGGAATTGCGTACGGGTGCCGAGTGCATGGAGCGTTACTTGCTGCTTTTGAAAGGCAAACGCGTAGCTCTTTGCGGTAACCAGACCTCAGTGGTTGGGAAAACCCATTTGGTGGATACGTTGCTTGCCCGTAAGGTCAACTTGGTGAAATTGTTCTGCCCGGAACACGGTTTCCGCGGACAGGCGGAGGCGGGCGCGACTATTGCTTCCGGCAAGGATCCGCTTACAGGTTTGCCTGTGGTTTCTCTTTATGGCAAGAACAAAAAACCGACCGCCGAACAACTGCAAGACATTGAAATTCTGCTCTTTGACCTGCAAGATGTGGGCTGCCGTTTCTATACTTACATCTCCACGTTGCACTATGTGATGGAGGCCGCTGCCGAGAATCATATCAAAGTCATTGTTCTTGACCGCCCGAACCCGAACGGCTTTTATGTCGATGGCCCTGTGTTAGAGCTTGAATATAAGTCGTTTGTGGGGATGCACCCCGTGCCGGTGGTCTATGGCATGACGATAGGGGAGTATGCCCGGATGATCAACGGGGAGAAATGGCTTGCTAATGGCATTCAGTGTGATTTGGAAGTGGTTAAGCTGGAGGGCTATACGCACAAGACCCGTTATGTGCTGCCGGTGGCCCCATCCCCGAATCTGCAGACCGCAGAGGCGATATTCCTCTATCCGTCACTCTGTTTGTTTGAGGGTACGAACATCAGTGTGGGACGCGGTACCGAACATCCGTTCGAGATGTACGGGGCACCGCAGCTGCAGGTCGGCGATTATCGGTTTACCCCGCACGCTATCCCCGGGGTGTCAGAGAATCCACCGTTCAAAGATAAAGAATGTCGTGGCTTCCTGCTTCACGACGAAGCTGTTAAGAATATGAACGAGTCCGGCCGGTTCAATCTTTCCTACCTCCTGACCGCTTACCGAAACTATGCCGACAAGGAGCAATTTTTCCTCAAAAACGGTTTTATCAACAAGTTGGCGGGCACAGGTATGTTGCGTAAGCAGATTGTGGAGGGAAAATCAGAAGAGGAGATCCGCGCTTCATGGCAACCCGCCCTCGACCAATTCAAGAAGGTACGGGCGCGGTATTTGTTGTATGACGAGGAGGAGATGATAAGATGATGGGATGATAGGATGATAGGATGGTTGTAAAGTGTTGATTAATATAAGATTATGTGATTAATGAAAAAAAAGTGAAAATAGATGTAACAAAATGAGGGGTTGGTGCGACAGAGAAAAACGAAAGGGAATGTTTATTGATACGAAAATAATAAAGTTTAAAAACAAATAGATATGAAAAAAGCAGTATTGACAATGGTGATGATGGGTGCGATGGTGTTCTGTTTTGCACAGCAGAAACCGTTGACAGATTTTTACCCATCGCAAATGATTTATGAGCAGCTTACTCCCGCACAGGTTGAGCAGATGCGGACTGACAATCCCGCCGAGCTGCTTCGGTTGAACTACACTTTGGTAAATTCTATCTTGGTGACTGAAAAGCCGTTGGATGGTGATGCGCGCCAAATGGGGGCTTTGGAAAAGTATTTGCCCGAAGGGATGGCATACAACGAGGATGATATTATCCGCAGTGGCAGTCTGAACCCCTATAAGTGGCAGCTTCCCCAGGACAAGACCCAGTGGAATGTGTTTACGTTGAAGCGCAGCGGTTATTACGTGATTGTGCCACCGGAAACCGTTTTCAATGCGCGGCTCCAGACTTTCCTTAAATCGTATGGTTATTAACCCTTAAAATTCGGAAGAAAATGAAAAAGTTACTTTCTATCATAGTTTTGCTGTTTTTCGTGACAGCCCTTTCCGCCCAGACAGCCATTTTGATGAATAACTCTGCCCAGCCTTCCTACACGGGCTGTGCTTTCACCATCTATGATGATGGTGGTCTGAACGATGACTATTCTGCCAACATGGATGTCATCATCAACATTAAGTCGAATGACCCGGCTAATGGTGCGGTGATGGCGAATGTTGACATGCTCTCTTTCGATGTGGCTTGTGGTGACACCCTTTTCTTCTATGATGGTCCAGCGGTTGTCGATTCAATGTTGCTGGCCTATTTCACTAACTGCGATTCTTTGGTTGTGGCCACAGACATTAGTGTGGCATCCACCATTCGTAGCGACGGATCACTGACAATCCGTTTCAAGTCGGACGGTAGTGAACAGGGTGCAGGCTTCGTCATCACTACCGAGTGTGTACACCCTTGTCAGCGTGTCATTATCCAAATGGATACGGCCTTGTGTACGAAAGTGCCTCATTTGGAAGCCGATGGCTACTACTATTTGGACGTCTGTCCGTATGACAATATGCATATAGCTGTGAAAGGCTATTATCCGGACAATGATTTCAGCTACCATCAGGATGATGCCCAAGCGACTTTCCATTGGGATTTCGGCTGGGAGTCATTCGACAGTCTCGGTGTAACGGGCGTTGACCGTTTCTTCCCACAAGGACGCGGTTATGATGTCGCCATCTCCATGACTGACAGCGCCGGTTGTAATTCCATCGTTCCCCAAACGTTTAGGGTCAGAACTTCCTCGAATCCTATTCGCGAGGTCTTGGATTTCCCGTCTGTGTGTGCGGGAACAGAAGTGGATCTTACTGTGGGTTATGATAATTTGTCTGTCGTTCAAGCAGATACAGTTGGCAGTGAGCAAATTACAGCTCTTTCGGTAAATGACACTATCTTCCTTCCTGATGGGCAAGACTGTGGTGCTGGATGTGCATACATCTCTCCCGTTACGTTCACCAGCTTCTCCCCAACAGCTACTATCCAGTCAGCCAACGACATTTGGTTTGTGCGTGTAAAGATGGAACACTCTTTCGTGGGGGATATATGGATTGCGCTTACTTGTCCGAATGGCCAATATACGTCCATCGTGCGGAAATATAATAGCTCTGGTACGTCGAGCTGTACAAGTGCTATCCCGCAATCGGAATGGGGTTGGGTGTCCACGGGCAGCAGCGGTGCTAACTTTGGTTTAGTGCTCTCAGATGACTATAGCAACAAATGTAATCCGAACACGAATCCGATGGGTACTCCTTGGAACTATGTGTGGTCAAACAATACGAATAACGGTTATCAGTATAACTCGGGTAGCTATGTCTATGCCAATTCGAATATCCTCAATAGTACTACGATGGACTCCACCAATGTGGCGGCGATGACCAATGTGTTCCATCCCGAAGGCTCTTTTGCCAATTTGATTGGATGCCCGATGAACGGCACATGGAGTATTGAGGTGGTGGATGGCTGGGGATCTGACAATGGATGGATTACTGAGTGGGAGATTTCCTTGGATCCGGCTTTGTTGCCGCAAGACTGGTCCTATCAAGTGCTGATAGATAGTGCATGGGTGGTTGGCCCTGGTGCCAATGGTCCTACCGTTATCCCCGATTCCGCCGGTCAAATCGAATACACTATTTATGTGGAGGATGAGTTAGGCTGCGTTTATGATACAATCAATCACATGGAAGTGGTGGGCCATCCCGAACCCGATCTCGGCCCGGACTTTAATATCTGTTATGGTGATATTACTGTTTTGGATCCCCATTATAATCAAGATGGGGCAGAAGGACAAACTACAGCTTATCACTGGAACACTGGTGATAATACAAGAACAATTGAAGCTTTGACCGCTGGTGACTATTATGTGCATATCGCCACGACAAGTGCTTCGGGTCTGACTTGTGAGGGAAGCGATACCATACATCTTGACATGTACGAGAAACCCATTTTCGATTTCGATCTTCCTGAATTGTCGGGTTGTGCCCCGTTGAATCTCCGTATTGAAAACAACTCCACGCCTGCGGGCAGCTCGTATGAGTGGTATATCTTTAATTATGATGACTTCGGCAATACGAATATGGCTTACAGCTCCACATTAGAATCTCCCACGTTCCAGTTGAAAGATCCAGGTGTCTATTCCGTGGCGGTAAAGGTCGTCACGCCGGATGGCTGTCGGGATTCCATCACGATGTATAACTATATTACGGTGAACCCGCAGCCAATTGCCGAATTTGAGGCTAACCCGTCTATTTCCATGTTGAGCGAAAACGGTGGTGTGGTCAATTTCATCAATTACTCCGATCCATCCATTGTGTTGAGTGACCAAGGTAGCTTCTACTGGGATTTCGGTGACGGTACCATTGATTCCACTCATTTTGATGACCCGCACACCTACACCACATGGGGCGACTTCAACGTCACCCTGCATGTGGAGAGCAATTCGGGCTGCTCTAGTGAAATCACCCATACCGTGGTCATAGAGCAGGATCTCATCTTCCCGAATGTGATTACCCCGAATGGTGATGGTATAAACGATGTATTTGCCATTGAGAATTTGAATACGAATATCAATCTGGAGGATCCTGACGGCTACCGCAATAATCGCCTGTTGATTCACGACCGCTGGGGCAACAAGGTGTATGACGCGAAGAATTACGACACATACGCCAAGGATGGTACAATTTATCCTGGCAATATGTTGTTCGATGGTTCCGGTCTCTCCGATGGTGTTTATTATTACTCTTTCCAGTATAAAGGCAAAGCGAAGACCGTAACATATAATGGATCGCTTACGATTATTAGATAGAGCGTGTGAATTTGAAATTCAGAAAAAGGGGAATCCGGAAGGGTTCCCTTTTTTACACCAATAACTTGCATTGTTGATATGTATGTTGAAAATCAGTGTGTTGTGATGTGCGTTTTGGTGTTATATGGGAGAGGTGATGATGTCAAAGGAGGACAAATGAAAATAGAGTGATTTAGAATGCTAAAGTGTATTCGTAATTTATGTATCTTTGCCACCTTTTAAAGACAAGGTATAGAAATAATATGCAAGAGTCTAGATTACAATCCATTGAACAGGCTATAGAGGATTTGAAAGCCGGGAAGTTCGTCATTTTAGTGGACGATGAGGAACGAGAGAACGAAGGCGATTTTATTATCGCCGCCCAATATATAGATGCGGAGAAGGTGAATTTCATGCTTTCGCGAGGTCGTGGGGTACTGTGCGTGCCCATGACAGGCGAACGCTGCCGTGAACTGGACTTGGAGATGCAAGTCTCCAACAACACCTCTATCCACGAAACGCCTTTCACCGTTACTGTCGATTTGCTCGGACACGGCTGTACGACAGGAGTATCCATGCACGACCGAGCAGCATCCATTAACGCACTGGCTGACAAAACGATGAAGGCCACGGATTTCGGTCGTCCGGGACATGTGAACCCGTTGCGCGCCCGTGACGGCGGTGTGCTTGTCCGTGCCGGCCACACCGAAGGCACTGTCGATTTGCTGAAGTTAGCGGGTCTGGAGCCCGTAGGTGCACTCATCGAAATCATCAATCCCGACGGCACAATGGCTCGTCTGCCTGAACTGCTGGAGGTGGCAGAACAATACGGTATAACTATCACCAGCATAGAGAAACTGATTGCCTACCGATTGGAGAAAGAAACCCTCATCCGTCGGGAGCAGGAGGTCAACCTGCCGACGCAATGGGGGGATTTCAAGCTGATAGCCTACACGCAACTTAACAATGGCGCCACTCACCTTGCGTTAAAGAAAGGAGATTGGCAAGATGGTGAGCCGGTAATGGTGCGCGTACATTCTTCTTGCGCCACCGGCGACATCTTCGGTTCCTGCAAGTGCGACTGCGGCGAACAGCTGCACCGTGCCATGGAGATGGTTGATAAGGAAGGTAAAGGCTTGGTGCTATACATGAGTCAGGAAGGCCGTGGTATCGGACTTATCAACAAGCTGAGGGCTTACCACTTGCAGGAACTCGGCCGCGACACTGTGGAGGCCAACCTCGAACTCGGCTTCAAGGCCGATGAGCGCGACTATGGTGTGGGAGCGCAGATTCTCCGCGACCTCAAGGCCACCAATGTCCGCCTCATCACCAATAATCCCGCCAAACGCGTCGGCCTCTCCGCCCATGGCATCCAAATAGCCGAAACATTGCCCATCATCATCAAACCCAATAAGATCAACGAGAATTATTTGAAGACCAAACAGACGAAAATGGGGCACACGTTGGGCTTCAATAACCTATAACCCATAACCTATAACCATTATAGATGAAACACATAAGGAACTTCTGCATCATCGCCCACATTGACCACGGGAAGAGCACGTTGGCTGACCGTTTACTGCAATACACTAAAACCGTCAGCGACCGTGACTTCCAAAATCAGGTGCTGGACGACATGGACTTAGAGCGTGAGCGCGGTATCACCATCAAGAGTCATGCCATCCAGATGGATTATCTGTACAAGGGCGAGAAATATATCCTGAACCTAATTGACACCCCGGGCCACGTCGATTTCTCTTACGAGGTGTCGCGTTCCATCGCCGCGTGCGAGGGCGCACTGCTACTCGTGGATGCCACGCAAGGTGTTCAGGCACAGACTATTTCCAACCTTTACCAAGCCATTGACAACGATTTGGAGATTATCCCCGTGCTTAACAAGATGGACATGCCTGCCGCCATGCCCGAAGAAGTGAAGGACCAGATTGTGGATTTGTTAGGCTGTGATGTGGATGATATTATTGAGGCGAGCGGCAAAACGGGATTAGGCGTGGAACAGATCCTGGAGGCTATTATCGAGCGCATTCCCGCGCCCAAAGGCGATCCCGATGCCCCGCTACAGGCTCTCATTTTCGACTCTATCTTCAACTCCTTCCGCGGCATTATCGCCTATTTCCGTATCTTCAACGGAACGATTCGCACGCATGATATGGTGAAATTCTTCGCCACCAAACACGAATATGACGCCGATGAAATCGGCATCCTGAAGATGGATCGTGTACCCAAGGATGTGTTGTCCGCCGGCGACGTGGGCTACCTCATCACCGGCATCAAGACTTCCACGGAGGTGAAAGTCGGTGATACCATCACGCATGTGGATAACTCCTGCGAAACTGCCATCGAAGGCTTCCAGGAGGTGAAACCGATGTTGTTTGCCGGCATATACCCCACAGAGGCAGACCAATACGAAGAACTTCGTGCCTCTCTTGAAAAACTGCAGCTCAATGATGCCTCCCTGACCTTCGTGCCGGAGTCGTCATTGGCCTTGGGCTTCGGTTTCCGTTGCGGCTTCCTCGGGTTGCTGCACATGGAGATTATCCAAGAACGTCTGGATCGCGAGTTCGATCAGGACGTGATTGCCACCGTACCGAATGTCTCTTATAAAGTTTTGACTACCAAGAAACAATGGATGGATGTGTATAACCCATCAGGAATGCCTGCACCCAACGAGATCGACCATGTGGAGGAACCGTACATCCGCGCCCAGATTATTACTAAGGACGATTACATTGGACCGGTCATCAAGCTCTGCATCGACAAGCGCGGCACGTTGATTAACCAAATGTATGTGGCCGCCAACCGTGTGGAGTTGACTTTCGATCTGCCGCTCGGCGAAATTGTCTTCGATTTCTATGACAAACTGAAAAGCATCTCTAAGGGTTACGCCTCTTTTGACTACCACATCACAGACTATAAACCCGCACATCTTGTGAAATTGGACATTCTGCTCAACGGCGATTCTGTTGATGCCCTTTCTGCATTGATTCATGTGGATAACGCCTATCCGTTCGGTCGGCGTATCTGTGAGAAACTCAAGGAGTTGATTCCGCGCCAGCAGTTCGACATAGCCATTCAGGCGGCTATCGGCACCAAAATCATCGCCCGTGAGACTGTCAAGCAGGTGCGCAAGGACGTTACGGCCAAGTGCTACGGCGGCGACATCACTCGTAAGCGCAAGCTGTTGGAGAAGCAGAAGAAGGGTAAGAAGCGTATGCGCCAGATTGGTAACGTGGAAGTGCCGCAGTCGGCCTTCCTCGCGGTGTTGAAATTAGACTAAGCAAAAATCAAGGTTCGCTATATTACATGATGGTTAAACTTGCCAGTTTTTCCATCGGATCACCCGTTATATTCCCAATCTTGCATCCGGAAGATTCTGCCGCCTCGCGCAGCATTTCTTCGAAATGAGCTGCCACGGATCCTGTAAAGTGCCACGGCAGGTTGTCGCATTGCGGGTAATAGCTTTTCTGTTTGGCGAAAAACAATCTGAAAGCGGTTACTATCAGCTGGCGGATCGCGAGTTCGTTGTGATATTCGTTTAGAAACGGGGCAAATTGCGATAGGAAGAGATTCGGTTTCGGTTCCTGGTAGAGCTTGTGCAGAACGAGGTCGCGGTTAAGGTGGTAGCGTTCCTCGAATTCCGTGTGGATAAAGTTAGGGAGTGCCTCCGACAGGTAGGCGGTGATCAGACATTTGCCGAGGTGCGTGCCGCTACCCTCGTCGCCGAGTATCCAGCCGAGGGAGGGTGCACGGCTTACCATTTCGTATCCGTTGTAATGGCATGAGGCCGCGCCAGTGCCGAGGATGCAGACGATTGCCTCATGCCCGTCCGCCAACGCGTGACAGGCAGCCATCAGGTCTGACCAGACATGGATGTCGGCAGTCGGAAAGTACAAGAGAAGGTAGCCTTCCATCCGGAGTGCGTTCTGCAGGGTGGCGCAACCGGCACCGTAATAGTCAATCTCACATACGGTTGCCTCTTTCGGGAGTTGACTGACCGCTTCGGATAGAATGCGCAGGATATCCGCTTCAGGTGTGTAGTTTGCATTAATGCCGGCGCACTGGCAGCGGAACGGTTCGTCACCGCCGATTAACACAAAAGTGCTTTTGGTTGCACCCGCATCGACGAGGAGATGAGTATGTCGATTTGAATGATTCATTTTATATTCCAAAAGGGCTGAAAGATCAAAATATGTTAGCCCAGGGCTCGCTGTTGTTCACCCTGGAATTATTATGAGATCAACTTTTCGCGTGACAGACACGCCGGATTATGCCGTTTATATTCCGATGAATAGTACAGCTTGATCAGCGTGTGTTCGCGCAGCGATTCGTCACCTTGGAAGTATGCGGCAAAGATGCGGTCGGCTTCGAAATAGTTCTCCACGCCGAGCTGCTCGCAGTCGCACGAGCAGCTGCCGAGTCCATCGACCAGAGAGGCATCGATGCAGGACTGCATGGCGGCCTTCTGTTGTTCGTTCTCCTTACCAAGGAGATACGTGGCAAGGTTGTAGAGCACCATCATTCTCATGCGGGCTTTCATGTTGCCCTGGCGCAGCTTCGAGAGCAGCGCGGCACACAATGTGCTGTCAATGCCGCCGGAAATGCTTAAAGCCAGCGATTGTAACTTGTTTGTTGATATGTAGTTGTATGTTTGTCCACGGGTTTTTTCCGCCTGTCTTCGCTTGTTCTCCTCGCCAGCGAGGAATGGGAAATAGGATTTGTCAGGTTTGATCATTCTTGCATGATTTTAGACGGCAAACATACATAAAAAATGAATACATGCGTATAATCCTTTTTTGTACTTTTGCACCTCAAAACCGAACCACTATGGAAAAGCGATATATCATCAGTGGCGGCGGCACAGGCGGGCACATTTTCCCCGCACTGGCAATCGCCAACAAAATCAAAACCGAGAATCCTGATGCGAAGATTCTCTTCATCGGGGCAAGTGACAAAATGGAGATGCGACGCGTGCCCGAGGCTGGATATCCTATAGAGGGATTGGAGATATATGGTATATGCCGGGAAAAATCGCTTAGCGGAATGATGTGCAACCTGCGTCTGCCGGTGGTGATGTTGCAGGCCATGCGCAAGGCTAAGAAAATCATGCGGGAGTTTAAGCCCGACCTTGCTATCGGGGTGGGTGGGTTCGCCAGCGGTCCCGCGTTGAAGGCTGCCTCTCAGTTAGGGATTCCCACGTTGTTGCAAGAGCAGAATTCCTATCCAGGTGTCACCAATAAAATGCTGGCTAAAAAAGCCAAAGCTATCTGTGTGGCTTACGATGGCTTAGACCGCTTCTTCCCTCCGGAGAAAATTATTAAGACAGGCAATCCTATCCGTAAGGAGATTCTAGAGCTGGAACGAAAAAAGCCTGACGCATACCGGTATTTTAATTTTAGTCCAGATAAGAAGACTGTATTGGTTGTTGGTGGAAGTCTCGGCGCACGGACGTTCAACCAAACCATGGCCGCCCATCTTGACGAGATCCGAAAAGCTGACCTGCAACTACTTTGGCAGACGGGTGAACTCTTCTACAAGAATATTGACCCCGAATTGCTGAAACAGCAGGACGAACACATTCGCATTGTGCCGTTCATAAAAAACATGAATGATGCCTACAGCATGGCCGATGTCATTGTCTCACGGGCAGGTGCGCTTGCACTTGCAGAGTTAGCCATCGTTGGGGTTCCCACAATTCTCGTGCCGTATCCTTATGCCGCTGAAGACCACCAGACTTTCAATGCCAAAGCACTTTCTACCAAGGATGCCGCACTGTTCATTTCCGACAAGGATGCCCCTGAGAAGCTGATTCCCACGCTGATGCAGCTGGTGACGGATCCGCATAGGATGCAGACACTGGCCGACAACATCAAACGTTTCGCTTTGCCTAATGCCATTGATTTGATTTATGAAGAAATTGTGAAACTGGCCTAAAAACAGTTTTCCTAAAAAATCGTATCTTTGCCGCTTAATTATTTTTGAAAATGAGAAACGACAATAGACGCAGAAACCACCGCAGGAACGACGGTGATGAACTTCAGAAAGAGACCCAAGCGAACGTAAATAAAACTGATAACAAGAACGTTGAAGATAAGGCGGAGAAAAATGCGGACCGCCCGGAGCCTACGCAAAACGAGACGCCCAAAGAGAAGGAAAGAAGCGCGGATAAAGGACAAAACAAGGGGAAAGGGCAAGAGTCGGACAAAGGACAGAACGCGGGAAAAGGACAAAATGCAGACAAAGGGCAGGACACGGACAATAACCGTAATCGCAAGGACAACAACCGCCGTCGCGAGAAGAACAAGGCCAAAGGCGAGCGGCTGCTGAAAGACCCGACCCTTGACCACTCCGACGATGAGAATGAAGAGGACCGCGAATATTTTGACACGATGACCGCCGAGGAGTTGGAGGAGGCCACCAAGAGTCTGCGGCGGAAGACCGCTGCCATTGACAAACAGGATCTTGAAAGCAACGTCCCGTCTCAAGGCGAAGACTGGGAGCAATATCTCGATATCGACATCCGCACAGGCGTGTCGCATGAAGCAGACCAGATTGCCGCCAACATCTTCCACACTCGCGGTTTGAAAGACCTTCCCAATCCGGAACACGCGCATTGCTCGCAATACCAGTACAGTTCCTGCAAGTTGCCCTCCATGAACTGGATGGACAACCTCGAAATCGGGCTCGAGCATTTGGAGTTCCCCATCGCGGAGGTGCGTTTCAAAAACAGCCATAAAGACTTCTTCCTGCTGCCACCCAACATCAATTTTAAGGTGGGCGACATCGTGGCCGTGGAGGCCAACACCGGCCATGACATCGGCATCATCTCCATGCTCGGTTTGCAGGTGCAGCGACAGATGCAGGCCAAGCACGTGAAGCCCGAGGATGTCGTCAAAAAACTCTACCGGCATGCCCGCTACGCCGACATCGAAGAGTGGATCGCCACCGTCGATAAGGAGTACACCACCATGCTCTCCTCGCGCTACACGGCTTGGGACCTGGATTTGAAGATGAAGGTCAACGATGTGGAGTACCAAGGCGACGGCACGAAAGCCATCTTCTACTATTCCGCCGAGGAGCGTGTGGATTTCCGCGAGCTGATCAAGATTCTGGCCGAGCAGTTCCACATCCGTATCGAGATGCGTCAGATCGGTGTG
>JAEEGL010370290.1_pt1 | contig 27180 bp, 22 predicted proteins | sample 9134231 | NCBI WGS metagenome assembly JAEEGL01 (sample SAMN16246548, study PRJNA631951) | gut metagenome | biome: gut microbiome; feature: rumen; material: fiber-attached | host: Bos | place: Iran: Karaj | collected 2018-10 | reverse complement strand
GGGGTATGCATCCGTAAAGGTGGAGTTGCCGAAGAACTGGCATGCGCTACTGGGCGCGCTCGGCTATGAGTAGGCTCATACGGATAACGGCACTCGCTGCCGTTATCTCGTTTATCCCTTTGATGCTGTATGAACAATCACTATTTTTGTGCTGATGAACGGACGGCACATGTCTTTTGCGGATATCGTGCGGATGTATCAGCAGCCTCTGTACTGGTATATCCGCCGTGTGACGATTGTGCATGAAGACGCTGAAGACATATTACAGGAAACGTTCATGAAGGCTTACAGGCATATTTGGCAGCTTCGCGACCCGGAATCCCTCAAACCGTGGCTGCTGCGTATCGCTACCAACGAACTGAACCGCTATTTCAGCAGGCGCCCGGCGCTATCGTCCCTGGATGAGCTTCCGGAGCATGCGTGGGCTTTCCTTCGGGAGTCTCCCGGGACGGATGTACCAAAGGCCGCTTCCGGGGTCATCTCGGCCGCATTGCTGAAAATGATTCCCCTGCAGCGACAGGTTTTCTGTCTTCGCTACTATGAGGAAATGGATTATGACGAGATCTGCAGGATAACCGGTTCGAACAAAAACACCTTGATGGTCAGCTACCACGAGGCTCGGAAAAAAATTGAAAAAGAAATTGAAAATGGATAATATCGAACTGAAAACCCCGGAAGGGTATTTTGAAGAAAGCTTCGCCCGCACAATGGTGAGGGTTTCCTCGATACGGAAAAGAAGGAAGACGGCCCTTGGAGTGGTAGCAGCAATATTCGTTGTTTTGGGTATCACATATTCCTCAATAAAGGTAAAAAATGCCATTGAGGAAAAAGAGTATATTGCCCTACAGACGGAAATGGCTGATTATGACATATTTCTTGAGATTAATTAAACGTGATATGAAGAAGATTATCATATTGTTGTTTTTTATGACCGGCTGTTTTTTCGCAGGTCAAGCCCAGTCTCATACTGAGCGTATGAAGGCCATCCATATGGCCGCTTTACGCATCGCTGACCGTATCGGTGTTCAAGAACCCGCACGGACCGAGTTTATTCAACTCTATCAGGTATTCAAGAAAGAGAGTGCAGCCATCCTGTCTGTCAAGCCGGAAGCGACGGGGAATACGGAGGATGACATCGAGGCGAGAATCCACGTAGAATTCGAGAAAAGCGAAAAGATCCTTTCTCTCAGAAAGGCATACTACGAAAAGTTCCGGGCTTTCCTGTCCCCGTCGCAGATTCAGTCTATGTACGATATTGAAAAAGAATTCAATGCCCGGAGGTGAGATATCAATCTTGGGGCCAGAAAAGTTATTCGCGATATAGCAAATATGGCCGACGTTGCGCGCAGAAACGTGCGACGTCGGCTTTCCACATCCCCTCTATCTCCTCTATGGGACGACGTTCAAGGATCATTTCGCGTACGTAGGGCACGCCGACCTGAAACTCGAAGTGCCTGTTTTCCATAAAGAAAGCGCTGTCGGCTGGCATGTGGGCAAGAGCATCTGCGAGATACTCCAGGTTGATCTGCCCGGACCAGATTTCCTTGAGGGACTTGCCTCTCAAATCGACTCCGAAGCACACTTGATCCATGTATCGCGGATGCTTCGCCCCAGGCATGCTGCGTGGCGTAAACGAAAAGCCGCGGTCTTCCATGGCTGGGTGGCCATAAACCTCAAACGGCCATTGCGTTCCCCGGCCTGCGGTCACCTCGGTCCCTTCAAAGAAACAAGTCGAACTATAAAGGTAGATGGAGCGCATATCCTTCAAGTTCGGTGACGGCGGCAGGATGAGCGTGCAATGCATGCGGTGCGTATAATGCAGGCAAGGCACCACCGTAAGATCGCATCGGAGGCCATCCTGCAGCCAGCCTTCGCCGTTTATCATCAAGGCCAACTCACCTAAGGTCATGCCATGAACCATTGCGATAGGCAGGGAACCGATGCCGGATTTGTACTTCATATCGAGGATGGGTCCATCGACGTAGAATCCATTGGGATTGGGCCGGTCCAGGATCACCACCTGTTTGCCATAAACGGCGCAAGCATCCATGAGGTGCTGCATCGTCACATAGTAGGTGTAGTAACGCAAGCCCACGTCCTGGATATCCACCAGCAACAGGTCGAATTTATCCATGTCGGACGGATCGGGCATCATGGAATGCGCGCTGTAGAGCGACAGGATGGGCACGCCGGTCTTTGGATCCACCTCCGAGGATACCAGTTCCCCGGCGTCGGCCGTGCCACGGAAGCCATGCTCGGGTGAGAAGATGGCGCTTACGTTCACACCCTTCTCGAGCATTACGTCCAGAAGGTGCGGGCCATAAACGACAGGGCGCGCCGGGTCGGATGGCTGGCCGAAAGGCACGCCGGCGCTCGCTTCCGTGACTTCTTCGCCTCCCTTGAGGCACCAGCCTTCGACCTTATCACCTACGATGCCGCTCGGATTGCTGTAAATAGCTACCCGCTTGCCCTCGAGAATAGGCAGATAGACGTCAAAACGCTCGTCACCGAGCACAACGCGGGACGAGCACGAGGAAAGCATCCATAAGGATGCGATCAGGATGGAAACAATACCCTGCCCCGTTCGGTTCTTGAATGGTAGGAATCTATTCATCATATAACAACCCAAAGATCTCAATGCGAGTCGCGGATGGGCCGGCTTATTACGAACTGGCAGAAATCGTGGTTTAGTTGACGACTTCCGCGTCTCTTCTCTACAAAATTAGGAAACAATGGAATAAATGAATCTTAATTAATTGCTATTTTTGTGAAGTAGGCTTCCCCATTCGTTATACCGCAAAGCAATGAAACGATTCCTCATCATTTCCTCATTTGTTGTCATCGGGGTCTGGAGTGCCCTTGCTCAGACACAGACAGACAAGGGAAAAGCGCGCATTGACAAAGATCGGTTCGCTCATCCGGAACTTGTGGACCGCATCTACATGATCCGGCACGACACGCAAGGAGATGCCGGCGCTCTTCTAGACCACTTTAGTGCCACCGGTTTCGGAGGAATCGTCACCAATGCGGATTTTCATACCGGGAAGGCAGACCAGGGCTTCTACCTTCAAGATGACAAGGATTTTGCGCATCTTGACGAGGTGATTCGTCTGGCGAAAGACAGGGGCTTGGGGCTGTGGCTCTATGATGAGTGCGGCTATCCCAGCGGCACGGCCAACGGACTGACCTTGCTCGGGCATCCGGAATACGAGGCGCGGGGATTTACCGAGATACGCGCGGGCGGTCCCGGAACGATATGGGAAAAACCTCTCACCTATGAAAAAATCATCTTTGCCTGCCGGGACAACGGGACCCCGGTTCCCTTCAGTCCTAAACGCGCAGAGGGAGCGGACCGCATCTATGCCGTCCGCCCGGTCTTCGAAGGCAGTCATGCGCAGACCTGCGGCTGGGGGCCCAGGCATTATCCCAATCTTCTGGACAAAGAGGCTGTCGCCGCCTTTATTCGCTGTACCTATGACAGATATGCCGACAAAACAGAAGGCTTCGGAGCCTTCGAGGCTGTCTTCACTGACGAGCCCAGTCTGATGTCCGCTTATGTTAATTGTCGTACACCTATGCCCTGCACCTATCTCCCGTGGGCTGAAGAGTTGCCGGAGAAATACCGCCAGATGCATGGGCGAGAGATTTGGGCAGACCTACCGGTATTGTTTTCGCGAGAAGAGCGCTTCAAGGAAGGCAAGCTGCGGTTCTGGCAGACGGTCGCTGAACTCTTGAAAGAAGCTTATTTCGGCCAGATAGAGAAGTGGTGCTCCGCCCACGGAATCGCCTTCTCCGGCCACTGCCTGCTTGAAGAGGGGCTGGCGATGCACACACCGCTCTATGGCAATCTGATGCAGCAACTCAAGACCTTCGATTTCCCTGGAGTGGACATGCTCACCGGGGATCCGGAGGCGTACAAGTTTTCTCCTGCCGACTATGCTCTTGCGCCTCGCTATGTCGGAGGAGCAGCAAGAATGACCGGGAAGACCGAGCGTGTGATGGTGGAGATCTGTCCGATCAAGAGACCGGACCGGGAAAACGACTTCAGTTTCGCTGAGGAGCGCGGCATTATGGACCTGATCTTCCGCGCAGGGATCAACCATATCAACTCCTACCTAGAGGCCGAAAGGCTGGGTCAAGACTTCCCGCACTATGCTGAGATCTTCGGCCGCTGTGCTTACATGTTGAGAGGCGCTTGCTGGACCGGAAGAATCGGTGTCTACTATCCCATCGAGACAGCCCAGGGTTTCTACTGCCCGGAACCAGTCGCTGTAAACTCCGGTGCAAGGCTCTCCAAAGCGGAAATGCAGGCGGAAGAGACACTCAGGATCCTCAACCGTCAGATCGCGGCGGCGAATCTCGACTGGACTTTTGTCGATGCAGAATGGATCGGGGAAGCCACGCTCCGCAACGGGACACTATCCGCCAACGGCCTTTCCGTGGATGTGGTCATCATGCCTGCCGTGCAGTGGCTCGATGCTGGTACGCGGGAGAAACTCCACGCCTTTGAGGAGAGTGGTGGATTGCTGCTATGGGTCGGAGCAAAGCCGGAAGAGGAAGACGCGCTTTTGTGCGAAGATCCGGTGGCGGCGCTCCGTTCCCGCGTGGACTACGGCCTCCGCTTCCGGGCGGACCGTCCGGAATCATTCTTCGTCAGTGTCTATGAAAAAGAAGGAGCCCGGATGTGGTTCCTGATCAATTCCTCCCCGGAGGAGAATAAGATTAAGCTCGCTCCGAAGGGGCGAGCTCAAATCTGGCACACATTTACAGGCGAGGTCAATCAGAAAAAGACTTTCGTCATGCCACCTTATTCTTCTGCTTTCGTAACCGAGGGTATCAACTAGCATTGATCATTTCTGGAGCCAGTCATCGGTCCGGAATGGACTCGCGGGGAGGCCGGCGGCATTGACCAGGTTGCAGAAAGGATTGTTGGCCCATGCATAGCGGACGGCCACGGGGAATCTGACTTCGGGAGAGGAAACAACGACCTTCTTCCCTTCGATCCTGGCATCCGCCAGGTGGAAGACGTGATCGGAACCGGCGATCCAGAATCCGGTCGGAGCCTTCCCATCGGAAGTCGTCAGGCCTTCGGCAGAGCAGAAGGAGAGTTCGATCTCATGATCCCTGACGGTATAGCTGCAGTACAGGGGGCCGTCGGACACCACATCCTGGCCATAAGTCTTCGCAAGGGCCTGCAAGGCAAGCCGCTTTCCTACATCATACTTATTGCGGGGATGGATATCCTCCGCCTCACCGATATCGATGGTGACAGCCAGGCCCGAATGCTCCAGATGCTCGGCAGTCTCTTTCTGCGCATCACGGAGGAAAGCCCAGCTGGACTCCTCAGGACCGGTCTGTGGGGCCATGAAATTGGCAATCTGGACGATATAGAACGGGAAAGGCTCTCCCCAGGCTTTGCGCCAATCGCGTATCATCAAGGGAAGGAGTTCGCGATACTGTGCAGCCCGTCCGGCGTTCGATTCACCCTGATACCAGATGGCTCCCCGTATGCCATAGCCCACGATAGGATGGATCATGGCGTTGTAGAGAAGCGTGGGGAAATTGGGCCCTGGTGAGACCTTCTCGGGAAGCCGGGGCGTCTGGTCCTTGGGCACAGAGACTTTATACTTCCAGGTCCCGGCCAGGGAGATCCGGCTGGAATTGTCACCCTTCACCTGGATATACATATCTTCGGGGTTACCCCAAAGTCCGCCGGTCCCCTGATAATCCATAACCCGCACGGAGAGGACAGCCTTCCCGGCCTTCACCTTAGACCGGGGAACGGTATATTCCCGCTCTGTCAGATACCCGTCGATATTGCCCACCTGCGTATCATTGAAGAAGGTCCAGTCTTCGTCATCAATGGTAGAAAGACGGAGGGTGAGATCCTTCCCAGCCCAGGAACGCGGGATGTTGATGGTCTTTCGAAACCACACGACGCCATTGAAATCCTCTCCGAGGACAGTCTGCATCTTGCAGGGGTTCTCCATCTCTCCCCAGTCTGCCTCATGGATTCCCTTTCCAGCCCATTTCCGATTCCCATCCACCCAGGAAGGATCCAAGGCATTGACTGTGACTTTCCATTGGTCGATGGCATTCTGATGATCGGTCTCCCAGTTTTTGATCTTTTCAGGCAAAACGTCTACAATATCAAGGCTGCTGTCGAAATCCGGCATCTCCCGGAGAGAGGCCTTACTCGTCCACGCTTCCGCGATGGTTCCTCCCCAGCAAGTCTCGATCAAGCCGACCGGGACGCCAAGCTTTTCATAAAGATATTTGCCGAAGAAATAGGCTGTAGCGGAGAAGGGGGTAACGCTCTCTTCGGTACAGACGTTCCAACCACCCATCGTGACTGCTGCGCTTTCCAAGGGAAAGTGGCTCGTCGCCTTGGTCAGGCAGAGCAGCCTCAGGCCAGGGACCTTGCCCAGGGCGGCCAGTTCCTCTTTGAAGCCATCGACGCCAACCCGGCCATCCTTCGACCAGGTAGCACCCATGGGCATTTCCATATTGGACTGGCCACTGCAGATCCACACCTCGCCGATAAGCACATTCTGCAACGTCAGGCTTTCCCCATCCGAAAGCGTGATGGAATAGGGACCGCCGGCATCGGGCGTGGGGAACTGGACGCACCATTTGCCGTCTGCTGCGACAGGGACCTTGTAGGTCTCGCTGGTCCAGGAAGGCTGGACCGACACCTGGGACTGCGGAGTAGCCTTGCCCCAGATCCGGGCCGTGGCATTGCGCTGGAGGACCATATTGTCCGTGAAGAAGGGCTCAGGGACTACCTTTGCTGACAGAACGCCGGAGGCCAGCAAGGCTCCGAACGAAACGATTGCGAAGAGAAAGACCTTTTTCATAATGCATTTATTTCTATCAAAGATACAAAACCTGCCGAAACCAGTAAAAAAAAAGTATCTTTGAACAGATGATTTGCCTATGAATAAGTTTTTTAACGCCCTGATCCCCCTACTCTTGCTCCCTGTGTTGCTGATGGCACAGCCTAAGATCCATTTCGACAAATGCTCGGGAGACATCAAACCCGTCAACGGAGTAGGACAACCTCCGATTTTCAGTTGGGACAATACTTCCCTGTTCCATTACCTGAAGGATGCCGGCATCCCTTACTCGCGCCTGCACGACGTAGGAGGGCCTTTTGGCATGAATATCTACGTCGACATCCCGAACGTATTCCGGGATTTCGACGCCGACGAGAATGACCCGGCTTCCTACGATTTCGCTTTCACGGACATCCTGATGAAAGGTCTGGTCGACAATGGCGTTGAGCCATATTACAGGCTGGGTGTGACCATCGAAAACAGACAGCATATCAAGGCCTACCGCATACATCCGCCCAAAGATTATGCAAAATGGGCGAGGATCTGCGAACACATCATCCTCCACTACACCCAAGGTTGGGCGAACGGCTTCCAGATGGACATTTCGCATTGGGAGATTTGGAACGAACCGGATAACGGCCGACTCGAGGACAATGAGAACATGATGTGGACGGGGACCTGGGAGCAATATATGGATCTCTACCGGACCGTCGCCCCCTACCTCAAGGCCCGCTTCCCGCATCTGAAGATCGGAGGATACGGCAGTTCCGGATTCTACGCCATCAACGGACAAGGGGTCAAGGCGGCCAACAGCAGCCAACGTTTCGAGTACTTCGTCGATTGTTTCCTAGCCTTCCTGGAAAGGGCGCGCAAAGAGAAGTGGCCCCTTGATTTCTTCTCAGCCCACTCCTATTCGGATCCAGCCACTGCGATCCGGCAGATGGAATACTGCCGCAGGACCTTGGACCAGTATGGTTTCACATCGACGGAGCTCTCTGTCAACGAGTGGCTGCCTGAGCCTAGCCTGGAAAAGCTGAACAGCGCCCGGCAAGCGGCCGAAGTGGCAGCGGAGATGATGGGATTCCAGAATACCGGCGTCAGCGATGCGGAGATCTATGACGCCAAGATCGGAAGCGGAATCTATGCGCCGCTCTTCGATTGCAACACCTGGAAGCCCCGGCGAGCCTATTACGTGTATGTGATGTTCAACGAGCTCCGCAAACTCGGCAAGGCCGTTCCAACTCCGGAGGTGGGCGAAGGCATCTATCTCTGCGGCGCGACAGACAAGAGTGGGAAAGCAGCCTTAATGGTATCCAACATCTCCGGGAAGCCTTGGAACCTGAACCTCGATTTCGGGAAATACCAGGTCACGGAAGTTTACCTTCTGGACGAGGCTCACTTGAATGAGAAGTTGGAGCGCGTCCCCGATTCTTTGGGAAACGACTCCGTCTGCCTTTTGTTGCTGGAGAAATAAGGCTCGTCCCTATTTCTTGCGAAGCATGAATTTCCGGCCGATCTTGACAAAGGTCTTCATCGGCCAGGGAAGCAGCGCGCGCTCGGCTTCCTGGATTTTCTCGCGAATGGGGATGCCCTGGGGACAATGCTGCTCGCACTTCCCGCACTGAATGCACTGCGTAGCGAAAGATGGCTTCGCTGCCAACGCGACCGTCTGTAAATACTGCGTGCGTCCGGACAGCTTGGCTTCCGTAAACATCGTATTGTAACAGGCAAAGATGCCCGGGATATCCACCCCTTTAGGACAAGGCATGCAGTAGCGGCAACCCGTGCAACCCACCTTCTCTTTCTCCCGGATGATACCGATGACTCGCTGCAGGAAAGCACGGTCTTCCTCCGTGAAGGCACCCGCGACGGCATCCGAGGCGATTCTTGTATTTTCTTCCACCATCCCGAGGGAGTTCATCCCGGAGAGAACGACGGTCACCTCGGGTTGGTCCCAGAGCCAGCGCAGGCCCCAGTCTGCCGGACTCCAACCCCGCGGATGGCCGGCGATGAGTCGCTTAGCCTCCTCCGGCAGTTTGTTGACGAGTTTGCCACCCCGCAAAGGCTCCATGATGACCACGGGGATGCCTCGCGCCGCGGCAGCCTTCAGCCCTGCGACGCCTGCCTGGGTCGTCTCATCCAGATAGTTGTACTGAATCTGGCAGAAATCCCAGTCGTAGTCAGCCAGGATTTTCAAGAAATTGTCGGTATTCCCATGATAGGAAAAACCGATGTTCCGGATCGCACCGGAAGTCTTCTTTGCAGCGATCCAGTCCAAGACGCCCACCGCTTTCAACCGCTCCCACTGGGCGAGGTCGGTCAGGTGGTGCATCAGATAGTAATCGACATAATCCGTCCGCAAACGGGATAGTTCCTCTTCGAAAAACTTGTCCAATGAGGCTAGATTCCGGACCAGGTACTGCGGCAACTTGGTGGCAATGCGGACCTTGTCACGAATACCATTCCGCTCGAGGATCTCACCCAACGTCGCTTCGCTGCCAGGGTAGATATAGGCCGTGTCGAAATAGTTCACACCTGCGTTGTAAGCGGCCAGCAGTTCCGCTTCCGTTTTTTCCAGATCGATCCCCGTGCCCTTCCGGCTGAAACGCATGCAGCCGTACCCCAGGATCGAGAGCTGCGCCCCGTATTTATCTTTCCTGTATTGCATCTTGTTCTGTCCGTTTCACAAACTCTTTGACAAAGCGCAAATATACAATATATTTTTTGCTATCTTCGTCGTGCAATTATGAGCCGAGAAAAGTCCATCTACAAGGTCACCCTCGTCGGCAGCGCCGGGAACCTGGCGCTGCTGACATTCAAATTCGTCGCCGGCGTGTTGGGACACAGCGCGGCGATGGTGGCGGATGCCCTTCACTCGCTGTCGGACTTCTTCACGGACCTGATCGTGCTCCTTTTTGTCAAGGTGAGCGCTAAGCCGCAGGACGAATCGCATGATTACGGCCACGGCAAGTTCGAAACGCTTGCCACGCTCTTCATCGGGCTGGCGCTGGTCGGAGCCGCCATCGGCATCATCGTTGCCGGTTCGGTCAAGTTCGCCGATTGGCTGAACGGCAAGACGCTGGAAGTGCCCGGCAAACTGGCCCTATGGGCCGCGCTAATCTCCATCTTGCTCAAGGAAGCGCTCTTCCGCTACACCCTGGCCCGCGGCCGCACGCTCGATTCGCAAGCGGTCGTCGCCAACGCCTGGCACCATCGCAGCGATGCACTCTCCTCGGTCGGGGCTGCCATCGGCATCGGCGGTGCCATCCTGCTCGGAGAGCGTTGGGCCGTACTGGACCCGCTGGCTTCCATTGTCGTCGGTGCCATGCTGATGAAAGTAGCCTGGGACTTGCTGAAAGGCAGTTTCGGCGAGCTTACAGATCAATCCCTGTCCGTCGAAGAAGAGCGTGAAATCCTGGATATCATCACCGCCTGCCCCGGCGTTTCGGAGCCGCACAACCTGCGTACCCGCAAGATCGGCAACCGCATTGCCATTGAGTCCCATATCCGGATGGACGGCAACATCAGCCTCGCCGCCGCGCACGAACAGGCCTCTGCCATCGAGCGGAAGATCAAGGATCGTTTCGGCCCCGACACCCTCGTCACCCTCCATATGGAGCCCTGGAAATAAAAAATCATGTAATCATAAGAATCCCATGAAAACGACAAAATGGATGCTGCCCCTTGTGGCAATCATGCTGGCCATCAGCGCTTGCGCCCCGAAGGCCTCCAGCCCGAAAGTATTGATTCTCTATTATTCCCAGACCGCCAATACCCGGACGGTGGCAGAAGCGATCCAGGCCCGGCTGGGTGCTGATATGGAAGAAATCGTCCCCGTCACACCCTATGCCGGCAGTTACCAAGAGACCATCGAACGTTGCCTCCAGGAGCGCGAGCAGGGCATTGTCCCCGAAGTCCAGCCTATTGCCGCCGATCTTTCCCAGTATGACATCATCTTTCTCGGATATCCCATCTGGTTCGGCACCTACGCCCCTCCTATGGCTGGCTTGTTGAAGGCCATTGACCTCAGCGGCAAGAAAGTCGTACCGTTCTGCACCTTCGGCAGCGGGGGTCTTGCTGCCAGCGTCCGCAATCTCGCGACGGCACAACCCGACGCCGAAATCCTTCCTGGCTATGGCGTCCGCGCAGCCCGGATGGCTGCCGTACCGAAAGAGATCGATCAGTTCTTGAAGGCAAACGGCTTCCTGGAGGGTGATTTCGCACAACTCGAGGACTTCCCGGAAGCACATCCAGTCACCGAAGATGAGGCGGCCATCTTCGATGCGGCTGTCGGCAACTATCCGATGATCCACGCCCAGGCGGAGTCCGTCGCCTCCCGTCCTCTTCCGGATGGGGTTGAATACCTCTTTACAGCCATTGACCTTCCTCGCGAGGGCATGCCGACCCCTGGGCCCGGAAAGATGCAGGTTTACGTGACTGTCGAAAACGGCCAGGACCCCGTCTTTACTCAGGTCGTCCGTTAGCGTAGCGTCTCCCTCTCTGAGCCGGCACGCCCGGGTTAAAGCAATCAGTGTTTTTTGTTTTTTTCCAAATTTTGCATAAATTGCAGAGTTATGGAAAAACGAATGGATCCCCATTTCGAGCCCTTTCTGGAGGAATACCGGGAGCACCTCCCTCAACTTCATGAGGAGGCGCTCAAGATCCGTGAGCGGTTGCAATCGACTCTCGACCAAGCGGGGCTGGTTGTCGCCGGCATCGAGCACCGGGTCAAAAGCGAAAAATCCCTGCTCGGGAAATTGGAGCTCAAGGGGGGCAAGTATCAGAAACTGAGTGACCTCACTGACCTTATCGGCCTTCGGGTCATCACTTTTTATATTGACGATGTCGACAAGGTGGCAACGGCCATCGAGCGCATGTTTACGATTGATTGGGAGAACTCCGTAGATAAACGCCGTGCCCACGAAGTGGACAGTTTCGGCTATCTGTCCCTCCATTATATCTGCTCCGAGCCGGACTTCCCCTATCGCTTTGAGATCCAGATGCGCACCGTACTTCAGCATGCCTGGGCGAACATGAACCACGACACAGGGTACAAGAGTGGCGTGGAAGTTCCCGCCCATTACTTGCGCAATATCAACCGCCTGGCTGGCATGCTTGAGCTGATCGACGAGCAGTTCAGCCATATCCGCTCCGAACTGACGGATTACCGTCGCCGGGTGAAATCCTTGGTCTCCTCCGGCAACTTGGACGAAGTCCCGCTGGATGGAGAGTCTTTCCGCAGTTTCCTGAACCTCGACCCGTTCGGCCAGTTGAACCGGAAGATTGCCGCTGTCAACCAAGCTGAGATCCAGGAGGTGTCGCTGATGAATTTTCTGCCGATTTTCAAAGCCCTCGGTTGCCATTCTTTAGGAGATATCTCGAAACTCGTCAAGACTTATTCGGACGGGGCATACCAAATCGCCTGCTATCAGATGGGCCTCACGGATCTGGATATTATTTCCGCTTCTCTCGGCCCCCAGGATCTTTGCATCGCTTTCATCTTGAAGAATGGCGGCGGAAAGCCCGGTCTGAAACGGCTCTTCGACAGTCTTAACGGCCCGTCTGAAGCCAACGAAGCCATCGCGGATTTCCTTGTGGAGCAATCCGCCGGGCTTCCATTCATGAATCAGTAATCAGCCATGGACGCGCGCAAGATCTCACTCAAGGACTTCATCCTCGACGGAGGGGGCTTCAACGGAGAAAGCTACCTTCATCGCGACGATCCGTCGATTATGCTCAAGCTTTATTTCCCCGGGAAGGTCCAGCAGCCCTGGAACGAAGTCCAGATGGCGCGCCGTGTCTATGCCCTGGGAATCCCTACGCCAGAGCCGGGTGAGTTCGTCGTGACAGAAGAGGGACGCTACGGAATCCTGTATCGGCGCATCATCGGAAAGGTATCCTTTGCCCGCGCCTGCGGAAACCATCCGGAGCAGGTAGGAGCATATGCTGAAAGTTTTGCCCAGATGTGCCTCCAGTTGCATGCGACTCACGTGGACCCCACTCAGTTTGAGAGTATCAAAGATCGCTATGACGCACTCCTGGATGAGAATCCCTTCTTTACCGCCGACGAAAAACGAAACCTGCGGCGTTTCATCGACGCAGCGCCCGATGCCGATACCGCCATCCATGGCGACCTGCAATTCGGCAATGTGATTTTCGTCGGGGACCAGCGCTATTTTATTGACGTGGGAGATTTCTGCTACGGGTATCCTCTGTTTGACGTGGGGATGCTGTATCTCTGTTGCAAACTCAGTCCTGAAGCGTTCACCCAAGAGACTTTCCACATGGATCTTCGCACGGCGGAAGCATTCTGGGACGCCTTTGCCCCTGCCTATTTCGGCCCGGATCGGCCGTTGAAAGATATTGAGAGAGAGATCCTCCCTTATGCCGGACTTAAAACCCTCATCATTGAGCGGGATTGCGGGTCTCCACGGCCGGATCTCAGAACCGCCCTAACATCCATTCTATGAAAAGTATCAGTTCCACGGATAAAGGCTTACTCCGACGCGCCCGAGGAGGAGGTTTGCTCCTTGTTCTTATTGCCGCATTGATGCTGGAAGCTACCACCCTTATCCAGAATCACTTTGCCAAGAAAGGCATGACGGAAGAGGCTCAGTTGCGTGCAGAAGCTCAGATGGAAGCCACTCGCCTCAAGATCCTGAACGTCATCGACCAGACAGAGGCTGCGGTCCGCAGCAACGCCTGGGCCGCGACTTGGGGTTTGAACCATTTGGACACCTTGCCCGCCCTGACCCGCTTGCTTGTCCAGGACAATCCTGTCATCATCGGCTCCGCCATCGCCCTTGTGCCCGGGTATAATAAAAAAAGGGAGTTATTTGCTCCTTACTCCTACCAGAAAGAAAACGACGACTCCGTGTATGTCAAATCCCTGGCTACGGATGAGTATCGTTACCAGGAAAAAGAATGGTTCACCAAACCTCTCGAACTCGGCAAAGGCTATTGGTCTGAGCCCTATCTGGACGAAGGCGGCGGAGAGATCATGATGACGACCTATTCCCTGCCGGTTTATGACAAACAAGGAAAAGTCGCCGCCATCCTGACCGCTGACATCTCTTTGGACTGGCTGACCCAACTAGTCGGGAATGTCGAAGTGTATCCCTCCGCTTTCAGCATCATGCTCAGCCGTGAAGGGAAATTCATGGTCTGCCCGACGGAAACACTCGTCATGCGGCAGACCGTCCAGGAAGCGATCGCCAATTTGCCGGATACGAGCGCTGTCAGCACACTCACACAGGACATGCTCTCCGGGAAAACCGGTGTCCATGTCCTCCGTTACAACAAACTGAAGGAATACGTCTATTTCGCTCCGATCGAGCGGACCGGTTGGGCCATGTCCATCGTGATTCCGAGTACGGAAATCTTCGACGAAGTACAGAAGCAAAACTTATGGGTCCAACTGTTCCAGTTGCTGGGCCTCTTGATGTTGGCCCTGATCATCCGAAGCTTTATTAAGAACCAATCCAAGTTCCGCAAACTCACCGAGTCCAAAGGCCGGATGGAAAGAGAGCTCCAGATTGCCCGGGGCATCCAGATGGCCATGCTTCCGAAGATATTCCCTCCTTTCCCGGAGCGGAAAGACATTGATATGTTCGGGACCATCATTCCTGCCAAAGAAGTGGGCGGAGACCTGTATGACTTCTTCATCCGGCAAGAAAAGCTTTATTTCTGCATCGGAGATGTCAGCGGCAAGGGTGTACCCGCCTCTCTGCTGATGGCTGTGACCCGCAGCCTATTCCGGACGGTTTCCGCCCATGAGAAGAGCCCGCAGCGCATTGTTACGGCGATCAATCAGTCCATGTCCGAGATGAATGAAAACAACATGTTTGTCACCTTCTTCTGCGGCGTCCTGGACCTCAATACCGGCCATTTAAGATACTGCAACGCCGGACACAACGCCCCCAGATGGCAGCACGCCGGCACTTTCCAGCCCCTCCCTGTCGTCCCCAACCTTTCCATCGGGGTCTTGCCCGGCATGTCCTTCAAGGAACAGGAAGTGGATCTCAGTTACGGGGACACCCTTTTCCTTTATACGGACGGCCTGACCGAGGCGACCAATGTCTATAACGAGCTCTTTGGAGAGAGCCGGATGGACCAGGCTTTCCTCCCGGACAGTACTGCCCAGGAGCAGCTCTCTCACATGCGGGCTGCCGTAAAAGACTTTGTCGGCTCAGCCGACCAAAGCGACGATTTGACCATGCTCTGTTTCCGCTATATGAACGAGATCAGTCCAGACACCCAGGAGCGACACCTGATCCTCCACAACGACATCCAGCAGATCCCTCAACTGGCCGGATTTGTCGAAGCTATTGCTGAGGAAAAACATTTGAGCCAGTCCCTGGCCATGGGATTGAACCTGGCCTTGGAAGAGGCCGTCACCAATGTGATCATGTATGCCTATCCTCCCGGGGCCGACGGCCTGGTGGATATCGAGGCGATCATCCGCAAGGAGTCCCTGGATTTCATCATCACTGACAGCGGCATCCCGTTTGATCCGACGGCGGCGCCGACGGCCGATATCACGCTCGGCGTCGAAGAACGACCCATCGGCGGCCTTGGCATTTATCTTGTACGGAGCATCATGGACACGGTCCGTTATGAGCGGACTGACGGCAAGAATATTTTATCTATGACAAAACAGATTTAAGTGAATATGGAAGTACAGATCACCCAACAAGACAACACGACGACCGCCCGTTTCATCGGCCGCTTGGACACGCCTGCGTCCCTGGAAATTGCCAAAGATGTCGATACCCTGGTTGAAGCAGCCGGGGGCACGATTATTTTGGATTGCAAGGACATGAGTTATATCTCTAGTTCGGGACTTCGGATCTTTTTGACCCTCCGGAAAGCTTCTTCTTCCAAGGGTGGGAAAATCATTGTCCGCAACATTAACAATGACATCCGGCAAGTCTTTATCATGACCGGATTCCTTAATCTGTTCGTCGTCGAGAATTGATGGTTCCACTCTCCATCTTCTCCATCAACATCCTGTCCGGCAACGTTCTGTTGCTGGTCTCAGTGTTGGTCTTTGTCTCCATCCTTGTCTCCAAGGTCGGAGCCCGTTTCGGCGTACCGACTTTGCTCTTGTTCCTCCTCGTCGGTATGATCGCCGGCCAGGACGGACTGGGGATCCATCTGGAGAACCACGAACTCGCGGAGTCGATCGGTCATTTCGCGATGACCATCATTTTGCTGACAGGCGGGTTGCAAACCTCGCTGGAGGAGACGCGTCCTGTCTTGAAACAGGGCATCCTGCTTTCCACCGTAGGCGTGATGCTGACCATCCTGCTGACTGGTTTCTTCGCCTATCTCGTTGCCAGTCCGCTGCTGGGAGCGATGGGCGCTTCGGTCCTGGGCTGCATGCTGTTGGCGACCGTCATGTCCTCCACCGATTCCGCAACAGTATTCTCCGTCCTGCGAGACCGGCGGGAGCGCCTCCGGGAAGATCTGGGCCCGATGCTGGAATTGGAGTCAGGAAGCAATGATCCGATGGCTTATGTCCTGACGATCATCCTGACGGAAGTGCTCCTCTCTGCCCGGGCTTTGCCCCCGGGAGGGAGCGCCTGGCCGCTGATCGGAAAGGGGTTCCTGATCTTGATCCTGCAACTCGCCGTAGGTTTTGCAATCGGCATAGGCATTGGATTCGGTGCCAAGTGGCTGCTGAGCAAGATCCGGCTCCAGGGAGGCCCGCTTTATGCCATCATGATTCTGAGCATCGGCTTCTTTGCCAACGGCATTGCCACCCTCTTGCACGGCAACGGGCTCCTCGCTTTGTACGTGGCGGCGATCCTGATCGGCAATTACGCGGTTCTCCCCTATAAGAAAGATATATTGAAGTTTTTCGAAGGCATCACCTGGCTTGTCAAGCTGCTGATGTTCCTCGTCCTGGGCTTGATGGCCAAGCCCTCGCAATTCCCGTCTGTGGCATTACCGGCCATCATCATCGGCCTGTTCATCCTCTTCATCGCTCGGCCGGCCAGCGTCTTCCTGACGCTGCTTCCCTTCCGGCAGATGTCGTTCCGCGCCAAGTTCTTCACCTCTTGGGTGGGGATCAAGGGCGCTGGCCCCATCCTCTTCGCCCTCTACCCCGTCGTAGTCGGTCTGGAGGACTCGGGAACAATGTTCAATCTCGTCTTCTTCGTTACCCTGCTTTCGCTCCTCATCCAAGGCATGACGCTTACGCCCATGGCCAAGGCCCTGGGACTCGCGGATCCCGAGGATCCGGAGGTAGAGACTTTCGGCATGGACATTCCGGACGAGATGGGAATGCTGCGGGACCATGTCGTGACGGCGGACGACCTCGCCGATGGAAACACCCTGCGGGACCTGCATCTCCCGCACGGGATCCGTGTCGTGATGGTCCGTCGGGACGATCGGTTCATTGTCCCTCATGGGAGCTTGGTGCTCCAAGAAGGAGACAGGCTGGTCATCCTGATCGGAGATACGGAAGATTAGACCCATTTATCCACTGATCCTTACATTTCAACACGAACTTAATTATCGTATAACGTATGATGAAACACTTGTATTATTTGTGCATCGCCCTCCTCCTGACTACGGGTTCCCTGGCCTTCGGCCAGCGTCTGCCCGGTGAGCAAAGCGTCAAGAAGGGCACCCTCGAAAATGGTTTGACCTATTACATCTGCCACAACGAGATCCCTGCCCAACGGGCGGAGTTTTACCTGGCTACCAATGTCGGCGCTATCCAGGAGACCCCGGACCAGGACGGTCTTGCCCACTTCCTGGAGCATATGTGCTTCAACGGCACGAAGAATTTCCCTGATAAGGGGATCCTGAATTACCTTCAGAGTATCGGTGCCAGCTTCGGAGGCAATGTCAATGCAGCTACCGGCGTGGAAGAGACCGTTTACATGCTGACCAACATTCCGCTTGTCAACGCCTCGGTCGTGGACTCCTGCCTGCTGATCCTCCACGATTATTCCCACTTCGTGACTTGCGCCCCGGAAGAGATCGATAAAGAGCGCGGAGTCATCCTGGAAGAGCGGAGGACTCGCAGGGACGCTTCCTGGCGTATGAACGAGTTGGCCAAACCCCTTCTCTATGGCGACACCAAGTATGCGACTTGCTCTTTGATCGGCAGCGAGGAAAACCTCAAGACGTTCAAGCCCGAAAGCCTGACTTCTTTCTACCAGACCTGGTATCGTCCTGACCTCCAGGCCGTCATCGTCGTCGGTGACGTTGATGTAGCTGAGGTCGAATCAAAGATCGTCTCCACCTGGAGCGACATTCCGGCTCCCGTCAACCCGAAAGCGAAGCAAAACATCGCCATCCCGGGCCATGAGGCCCCGTATATCGGCATCTTGACTGACCCGGAGTTCCCCACCACCAATATCGCCTTTTATTGGGAATCTCCCATTGAGACGGAGGAAATCAACGATACAGCCCCCTATGTCATCCAGGACCTGGTTAAGGATATTGTCAGCACGGCCATGCAAGAGCGCCTTACCGACCTGGCAGCCAAGACGGAATCCCCGCTCTCCCAGTCCATGTTCGCCACGCTCAATGTCTGCGAGACCATGGATGCGACGGTGATGATCGCCGTCCCGAAAGAGGGTATGTGGGCGCCGTCCCTGGCTGTCGTCTTCGCCGAAGCAGAGAAACTCCGTCGTTTCGGTCTGACCGACGCTGAAATCCAACGGGCGGAGGCTGAGGTCCTTTCCCGGTATGAATCTGCAGCCAACAAAGCGGCCACCCGTAAGAATGCGGAGTTCGTCCAGCCTTTGATCAACAATTTCTTTGACAATCAGGACTATATGTCTCCGACGGATAAGTATGCCCTTGTCAAAGCCATCATGCCGCAACTGCCGGCTGCCGTGATCAATCAGGTTGCGGGCCAGATGATTACCGATGAGAATCTGGTCGTCCTTTATTATGGTACGCAGAAAGAAGGCCTCGTGCACCCCACCGAGGAGCAGGTGGCCGGCATCCTCAACGCCGTCAAGGCTTCTGACATCCAGCCGAACGTTGAGCAAACCGTGTCCTCCTCCTTTGTTGATGAGACCCTCCTCCCCGGATCCCCGGTCAAGAAAGTCAAACCGACGATCCAAGGCGCTACGGAATGGAAACTGAAAAACGGAGCTACGGTTGTACTGCTCCCCACCGATTATGAAAAAGACAAGATCAGCATCCGTCTGATCCAAAAGGGAGGCCGTGACCAAATCGCCACCGAAGACATTCCTTCCTTCGATTCAAGCCTGCAGTCCCTGTTCCAGCGGAACCAGGGCGTATCCCAGTTCCCGGCTACCGAAGTCAACAAGATGCTTTCCGGCAAAAACGCCTTTGCCAGAGCGTTCATTTCGGACCATACCCATGGTGTGTCCGCCTCCAGCAACGTGAAGGATCTGGAGACAGCCTTCCAACTGGCCTACCTGCAGTTCTGCGACCCTCGCTTTGATGAGAAAGAGTATCAGCAGACCCTCCAGATGATCGAGCCGATCCTGGGCAACCTGGACAAGATGCCACAGTTCCAGTTCGAGAAACAGGCGATCCAGACCCTGTATGGCAACGACCGCCATCCGGTGCTGAGCAAAGAGCTGCTTTCCCGTGCGTCCCTGCAGACCATGGAGCGCGTCCACAAGTCTTTGTTCCAGAATGCGGCAGGTCTGGTGACCTTCATCGTCGGTGATTTCGATCCGGAGGCGATCAAGCCGCTGGTTGAGAAATACATCGGTTCCATCCCGAAAGGACGGAAGGCTCCCGCTTGGGCTGATCTGAAGGATGGTATCCGTCCTGGCGTGAGGGAGAATGATTTCAAGGTCCAGATGGAGACGCCCAAGGTCACTGTCAGTCAGGTTTACACCATAAACCAACCCTATTCCACACGGCTGGATGCCAGCCTGGATGCTCTCAAATACATCCTTGATATGATCTACACGGAAACGCTCCGCGAGGATGAGGGTGGCACCTACGGCGCCCATGTCACAGCCCAAGCCAATCAGAGTCCGAGTTTTCAGGATCTTCTGGAGGTAGATTTCGAGACCAATCCGGAGTCTGCCGACAATTTACGCGTACTGGCCCGAAAGGGTCTGCAGCAGCTTGCTGCGGAAGGCCCTTCCGCCGATTTCTTCGACAAGGCCGTCAAGAATCTCAAGAAACAAATCCCGGAGAACCGCCATCGGAATGGATACTGGCTGCTCGGTCTGGAGCAGAAGTACCTCTATGGGATTGACTATATCACGGAATATGAGAACGCCGTCGACGCGCTGACCGCTGCTGATGTACAGGCTGCCGCCTCGATGTTCTTGAATTCGGGCAACTTCGTAGAACTGGTCATGAGACCGGAATAAACCGACAACCTATATGAAAAAAGCCTCTGAATGCTCACATTCAGAGGCTTTTTTTACATCGGATCTTGCTAGTCGATCGCGTCTTGGAGCTTCTTGACCTGCTTGAGATTCTTCTGCTGGGCCTTCATCTCCTTTTTGGCGTCACGGATATCCTTCTTGGTTGAAGAGAGCGTTTTCTTGGCATCGCTGATCTCTTTCTTGTTATCCTTGAGAGTACGATTGACCTTCTTTAAGTCATTCTTGGACTTGGTGAGTTGGCGCTCGATATCCTTGATGGAAGCCTTCGTATCGGCGATCATCTCCTTGGCAGCCCGCTGCGACTTCTGGAGCTTGAGGGCCTGCTGCTGGATCTTCTTACTCTTATCCAAGGCCTTGATATCGGCCTTGAGCTGCTCAGCCTGGACCTTCAACTGATCATTCTCTTTCTTGGCGGAATTGATCTGGCGTTCCAGCCGGCTGATCTCCCGGTTGCCGGTGCGGGACTGATCCTGGTACGCCTGCTTGGCCTCGTCAGCTGCAGCCTGGCTCTGCTCAATGGCGTTGTTGATGATACCGGTCGTCGTCGTGGAAGTATTCTGCGCACGAAGCGAGAAGACGGATAAAACGAGTACGGATGCGATAAGAAGGGTCTTTTTCATTGCTGTCAATTTTTAAATCCGGTCCAAGTTAAACAATCTCCGCCGAAAAACAAATGAAGAAGCCGCTTTTTTCGCTATCTTTACATTCGTCAGTTTCAGCCTATGCCTATGCAGAGATGGATCGAATGCGTACCCAATTTCAGCGAGGGACGCAACCCGGCCGTCATTGACGGCATCGTCGGAGCGATCGCTTCCGTCGCCGAAGTCCATGTCCTCCACGTGGACCCGGGTGCGGCAGCCAACCGGACCGTCGTCACCTTTGTCGGTCCGCCCGAAGCCGTCGTAGAGGCTGCTTTTCGCGGTGCGAAAGCCGCGGCAGCGCGTATCGACATGCGCATCCATCACGGTACCCATCCCCGCTCCGGCGCGACCGACGTGCTGCCGTTGATCCCTTTGTCCGGGATCACGCTTGCGGAATGCGCCGTTCTGGCCCGTCAGCTTGCGGAGCGTATGTACTCCGAGCTCGGCATCCCCTGCTTCTGCTATGAAGCCGCCGCTTCCGCACCTGAGCGCCGCAATCTTGCCTGGTGCCGAGCCGGCGAATACGAAGGTCTCCCGGCACGCTTTGCAGACCCGGTGCGACGACCCGATTTCGGGGAGTGCTTTGACGAGCGTGCCGCCCGGACCGGAGCCAGTTGTGTCGGGGCCCGTAACTTCCTGATAGCCGTCAACTTCAACCTCAACACGACCTCCGTCGAACTGGCCTCGGAAGTGGCGATGGACGTGCGCGAGAAAGGACGGAAGTCCTTATTGCCGGACGGGACTCCCCGGCGGGACGCTGACGGCAAGACGATCTGGATCCCCGGCACCCTCAAAGGCTGCAAGGCCATCGGCTGGTACATCGACGAATATGGCATCGCCCAAGTCTCCATGAACATTACAGACATCCAAGCGACGCCCCTCCACCTCGCCTACGAAGAAGTGTGCCGTGCCGCCACCGCCCGGGGCCTGACCGTCACCGGAACGGAGTTGATCGGCCTCGTCCCCCGAAGCGTCTTGCTGGACGCCGGGCGGTTTTATCTGGAGCGCCGGGGACGCCCCACGGACCTTCCGGAGCCGGAAATCCTGCAGGTGGCTGTCCAATTCCTGTCCCTGGATGACCTGCGTCCTTTTGACCCTGAAGAGAAGACCCTCCCCGTCTGGTAGTTTTCTCAGGAAAAAGACGTATTTCCGACTTCCCTGCGTTCCTATATCAGCATATGAACAAAACAAGTTATATTTTCTTGCTGATAGCCGTTCTGGGGGTCCTTTCCTGTACTGCGGAGGACAGTTTGACAGGTCTTCCTCAGGACTCGGAAATGATGGGTTTTTATTATGGTAACTATTCCTCAGGCATCATTACCCAATGGATGCCCGTCAATGTCTTCGTCCGGATCCGGGACAAGCAAGGAGCTGATTTACTGGATCCGGAGCGAAGCGATGGTTATTACCCAAACGCAAGCATCGAGTATAAAGGGAAGGTCTATCCCGCCCGACAGGCAGGAGATATCGGATCGAGGGCTTACCAAGCGACGATCTATGGGTATTACCTGATCAACCAAGGTGGGTGGATGCTGATGTTCGGCGAGATCGACGGAGCGGCAGATCTGGATGAAGACCTGATCCTGAGATGGCCGGATGGTTCGAAAGACATCATTCACTACCATTGTGGCAAGCATAACCCAAAAACGATGACCTGCGAAAGGACTTGGAAATTGAACGGAGTTTCCGCCTCCAATCCTTTTATCTTGATCAAGTAGCGGCAGACTGTGGAAGAAACGGAGCGGCAGTTGGCAACCCTGTGCGCACAGGGAGACCGTGCAGCGGAAAAAGAGTTGTATCTCAAGTATGCAGCCCGGATTCACGCTGTCTGCCGTCGTTATGCCGCGGATGCGGACGAGGCTTCTGACCTGATGCAGGATGCATTCATCAAGGCTTTTGACCGCATTTCCGGTTTCCGATACCACGGAGAAGGGTCGCTCTATGCCTGGCTGCGGACATTGACCGTCAACCTGGCTCTCGACCGGATCCGACGCAAAAGATGGCGAAAGCTGCAGTTGGAAGAACTGCCGGAGCGGGATTTGCCGGATCCGCCGGATGAGTCGGTAGAGACGATCCCGCTGCCTGCGATGCTGGAAATGATCGCCTCCCTGCCACCGGAAAGAAGGCTCGTTTTCAACCTCTATTGCCTGGAAGACTGGTCCCATCGTGAGATCGCCAACAGACTGGGTATCACGGAGAAAGGATCCGCTGCGATCCTCCACCAGGCCCGCAAACAAATGAAAGAAAAGATAAACCATTATTTGGCCGAGCACCGATAGCTATGAGTAATTGGGAAAAAATAGTAAAAGACCATCTGGCAGATGCCGGATGGGATGTGCCAGCAGGCTCTTGGGAGGCCCTGCAGGCGCAGCGTGCCGGCCTTGCCCGCAAAAAAAGACAGAGAAGCAGGGCCATCTGGGCTGCTTCGGCTGCCGCTATCCTGGCCATCTTGCTGGTGCTTTCCATTCCTCCCCGGCGTCCGGAAGAGAATTTGCTGAGCGAGGCCGAGACGTCTGACTCTGCCCGGCCTGCCGAAGTGGTCGAGCCGACGGAACCCCTGCCCCCTATGCCCGAAGAGGCCGGGGCTCCAAGCACTCCAGGCGTTGCATATCCCGCTACCCAGGTCCTGGCAGCGCTCCCGGCTCCTCAGGCCACCAACCTTCCGGAAGAAGAGAAGGACCAGCCGGCCTCCCCATCTCCTTCGCAAGAAACGAAGGAGGTCGAATCCGCTCCTGAGGAAAGGACTCAAGATGAGCCAGCCGTCCTTCCCTCGTTCGAAGATCGCCTTCGCGCAGAGGGGCGCCTGGCCAGTACGCGTCCGCGACGGAAAGTTTCCGTCACCGCAGGAGGCCTCCTGGCCGCTGTCCGCAATGACCCGACGCTGCATACCCCGATGATGGATATGGGCGCCTCTCCCGGCCCCGCCTATTCCGGCACCCGGAATATCCCGGACCTCCGGCGCATCGCCGCCCGCACGATCGAGCAAGACCATCCCGTCGGAAGCTTGCATCATCGGCCCCTGGAGTTCGGACTGACCGCCGGCTTCCCTTTGGGAGAAAGGTGGACCGTCGTGACCGGGTTGGAATATGACCTGTACCGATCCAAGTTCAGCTATTCTCTATCCGGGGTCCAAGAACAAGAGGCGCATTACCTCGGCATCCCGCTTTCGATGCATTTCAACCTGATCCACCGCGACGGCATCCTGCTTTATCTCGGGGCCGGCGCAAAGGGCGACTGGGGCCTTTGGACCAAACGGAACGGAGAAAGACTCCAGGCTGATGGCTTCGGCTGGTCTTTGCAGACCCTCGGCGGCTTCCAGTGGAATATCAACTCCGCCTTGGGCTTGTACCTGGAACCCCGATACAACTGGTTCCTGTCCGACACGGAAGGACGCGTTGAGACTTTCCGCACGGAAAGCCCGAATCTCTTCTCCTTGTCCGCCGGGCTCAGATTCCGATTATAAACAATTTGTATATATTTGCATTATGAAAAAGATTCATACTCTTATCATTGCAGCGACGCTTTGCCTGCCCCTGTTCTTCTCCTGCAGGGAAGCCCGGGAAGTTCCGGATCCGGAAGAGGGATTGCCTGCTTTCCCCAAGCCCTCAGAGCAAATAGACAGAATCCCACTGACCCGCTCGGAGGAAGCATTTGTCCAAGCCGGCAACGAGTTCGCCTGGAGACTGACTTCTAAGCTCTGGGAACAAGCGAAGGGCAGTATGATCCTCTCTCCGATCAGCGTCCAGTATGCACTCGGTATGCTGGGCAACGGAGCGGACCCGTCCGTGGCTGCCAAATTGGCCGCCGTACTGGGTTACGAAGGCACGGAGGCGATCAACGCTTACTGCGCCAAACTGATCGAATGCCTTCCGATGGTGGATACGACCGTCACCCTGGCTCTCGCCAATGGTATTGTTTTCGATGAACGATTAACGCTCAAACTTCCCTTCAAAACCGCTGTGACCGAGCATTATGATGCCCTGGTGGAAAGCATGCCCTTCACCCAGCCGGAGCTCGTCAAAAAACGGGTGAATGATTGGTGTGAGAAGCATACTTATGGCCGGATCAAAGATGTGCTGGACAAGGTTGATCCGAGCTCTTTCATGTTTCTGATGAATGCCATCTATTTCAACGGAAAATGGTCCGCTCCTTTTGATCCGGCGGCTTCCAAAAGCGAGAGTTTCAAGGCCCTCACCGGCGGATCCAAGAAGGTGAACATGATGCACAAGACTTTCGAACTCCTGCCTTACGCGGAAAATGATTTGTGCCAATCGGTCAGTTTGAGTTATGGAAGAGGGGCCTACCAGCTAAACCTCTACCTGCCGAAGAAGACTTCGGATCTCGCCACCTTGATGAAGAATCCCAAGAAAGGGCTGATCGGAGAAGACTGCAAAGTCATCCTGAGTCTTCCCAGTTTTGATACGGAATTCAAAACTGACTTAAAGGACCTGTTGGCTTCGCTGGGCCTCCCGCTCCGGCCGTACAACGAACTCATCGAGGAGCCCGTTGCGCCAGAGATTTCCCAAATTATCCATAAAGCCAACATCACCGTCAATGAGAAAGGGACGGAAGCAGCGGCCGTTACAGTGATTGATATGAAAGTCGGAGCCGTGGGTCCTCCGCAACAACCCCGCACCGTCTATTTCACGGCGGATCATCCTTTCCTTTACACGATCACTGAGTGCAGCACCGGTGCCATCCTTTTCACAGGTGTTTATGCAGGCGACTAACTAGCATCCGGGACTTTCAGAAAGTTATGACTGAAACTGAAAGGCTCGCGCTTACAAACTGATCGTTTCTTGAAGCGGAGTCTGGTCCGAAGACGGGCCGGCCTGGATGATGAATTCACCCGGTTCCACGACTGCCTTCATCTCCAGATTGCGCAGTAAAAAGGCCTCCGGGCCCAGTTCGAAGCACAGCGTCTTGCTTTCTCCGGCTTTCAGGAACACACGTTCGAAGGCACGCAACTGCTTGTGCGGCCGCACCGTCGAAGCAAGCGGATCGGTCACATAGACCTGCACCACCTCTTCTCCATCCCGCTGCCCGGTATTGGTCAGTGAGACTTGGACTTTCACCTCCTGTTTACCCGTCTGTGTGCAAACCAGTTTATCGTAGGAGAAAGTCGTATAGCTCAGACCATAACCGAAAGGATAAAGCGACGCTGAGGGCATATCTACATAATCGCCCGGTACCGGGAAGGGCTGGTTGTAGAAAACGGGCAACTGACCCGTCCCACGAGGGACACTGATCGGAAGCCGGCCGGCCGGGTTGTAATCCCCATATAAGACATCCGCCAGAGCCTCACCGCCTGCCTGACCGGGGTAAAACTGCGTCAGGACCGCATCAGCATACTCTTTCGCCCATTGCTTGTCCAGCGGCCGACCCTCGATATAGACGACCACCATGGGCGTGCCGGTGGCATGGATCGCCTTGAGCAAATCCAACTGTGCACCCATCAGATCCAAAGACGCGCGATCGTAGCCTTCCCCGCATTCCATGTCGCTCAGCGCCTGGTCATCCACGGTTGCTGCCCCGGTTTCCTGGAACAAAGTCTTGAAATCCCGCGCACTGGAGCCTCCCACAAGAACCACCGCTACGTTCGAGATCTTGGCCGCCATTACGGCCTCGGCAAAGCCTTTCCTGTTTTCGTCGCGAATGGAGCAGCCTTTCGCATAATGCACTTGTTTCGCCCCGACTTTGGCAAGAATACCCTCCAGAGGCGTCGTAATGTATTCCGGTTTCTGGGGCGCGGTGTAGTCTCCGAGCTGGTTATACATTTCATCGGCATTGGGCCCGATCACTGCCACATGATCCGTGGGCGAGAGGGGCAGGATGCCGTTGTTCTCCAACAGGACAATCCCTTCCCGGGCTGCTCGCAAAGCCGTCTCCGTATGCGCCTGGCTTCGCACGACGACCGTATCGGCCAGATCGGCAAACGGATTCTCAAACAGACCCAGGCGAAACTTAAGCTCCAGCACCCGGCGTACAGCCTGGTCCAGGGCCTTCTGGCCGATCTTTCCAGATGCCACGTCAGCTGCAATCCCGGCATAACATTTGGCGCCCAGATCCACGTCCACACCTGCCTCCAAGGCCATCTTGGCCGCATCGGCGGCATCCCGGGCCACATGATGGGTCTGATACAGGCCATCGATGCTGTACAGGTCTGACACGACGAAACCGTCGAAGCCCCATTCTCCGCGCAAGACACCGTTCAGCAGTGCGGCGTTCGCCGTGCTAGGGACTCCGTCGATCGAATTATAGGACGTCATCACCGACAAGGCACCCGCGTCGATGCCGGCTTTGAAAGTCGGCAGCACATTCTCATACAAATCCCGGGGCCCGATGACCGAAGGACTG